>MAAC01017445.1_pt1 | contig 136453 bp, 111 predicted proteins | sample 1115981 | NCBI WGS metagenome assembly MAAC01 (sample SAMN04961126, study PRJNA320927) | seawater metagenome | isolation source: sample BD02T64 sea water enriched with oil for 64 days | place: USA:Gulf of Mexico | collected 2013-07-27
AATTATTTATTTATTATATAATTTTCTAATTGCTTCAATGAAATTCTGTTTTCATAAATTGCTTTTCCAATAATGACACCTTCACAACCCAGTTCAGCGAGTTTGGGCAATTCATCAAAACTCGAAATACCTCCGGAGGCAATGAGTTTTAAAGGGCGATTTGTTTGCTCTTTATTTGACAAATTACCTGTATTTAAAATTCTTCGGTATAATTCAAACGAAGGCCCCTCCAACATCCCATCTTTGGCTATATCAGTACAAATCACATATGCAATACCTTTTTCCTGGTAACGCTCTATAAATGGAATAACGCTTTTCGTACTTTCTTCCTGCCAACCATTAATCGCTATTTTTTCATTATTACAATCGGCACCCAAAATTATTCTATCAGATCCATATTGAGAGATCCATCCTTCGAAAATCTTTGGGTTTTTCACAGCAATACTTCCTCCGGTAATTTGGCTCGCTCCTGAATTGAAAGCGATATGTAAATCTTCATTCGTCTTTAATCCGCCTCCAAAATCAATATTCAATTTGGTTTTTGAAGCTATTTGTTCCAGCACTTTATAATTTACAATATGACTTGCTTTGGCACCATCTAAATCCACCACATGTAAATCTTGGATCCCAGCATCTTCAAACATTTTGGCCACTTCCAAAGGGTTCTCATTATATATTTTCTTGGTCTTATAATCTCCTTTTGTCAATCGGACACATTTACCTTCTATGATATCTATTGCTGGTATTACTCTCATATTATATGATGCTTTATTTATTGATAACTCTATCTAAAAGGGAGTCGCTATAAGTTTATGAAATTTTGTAAAATTTGTGCACCTGCAGTACTGCTTTTTTCTGGATGAAATTGGACTCCATAAAAATTTTCATGTTGTAATGCAGAAGCATAATTGGTTTGATAATTTGTTGTGGCAATGGCTTCTGTGCATTGCTCGGCATAATAACTATGCACTAAATACATGTGTTCATTTTCTTTTATTCCTGAAAACAATTCAGATTTCAAATTAACAATGGTATTCCATCCCATTTGAGGGACTTTCACAGCATTTGTAAATCGTTTAATATCTACATCAAAAATTCCTAAACCTCTAGTGTTCCCTTCTTCTGTATGTTTACAAAGTAGTTGCATCCCGAGGCAAATCCCTAAAACGGGTTGTTTCAAATTTGGAATTAGGACATCTAAACCCGTTTCTTTAAGCTTTTCCATGGCGTTACTGGCCTCGCCAACTCCAGGGAAAATTACCTTGTCCGCATTTAAAATCTCATCGGGGTCATTTGATAAAACTGCAGTAATACCGAGGCGTTTAAAAGCAAATTGTATGCTTTTAATATTTCCAGCGCCATAATCTATAATTATAATGTTCAAAATTCAATAATTTATTTATAATACTCCTTTTGTTGATGGTAAAATCATTTTTTCAACATCTCTTTTCACGGCCATTTTTATGGCTTTTGCAAAGGCTTTAAAAATAGCCTCAATTTTATGATGCTCATTGACGCCATCTGCCTTAATATTTAAATTGCATTTGGCGCCATCCGTAAAGGATTTAAAGAAGTGCAAAAACATTTCCGTTGGCATTTTTCCAATCATTTCACGCTTAAAATCGGCATCCCACACCAACCAATTTCTACCTCCAAAGTCAATACCCACTTGAGCTAGGCAATCATCCATAGGTAAATAAAATCCATAGCGTTCAATGCCCAATTTATTTCCTAAAACCTCATTAAATAATTCACCTAATGCAATTGCGGTGTCTTCAATGGTGTGATGCTCATCAACTTCCAAATCCCCATCAACATTTATATCTAAATCCAATTGCCCGTGACGTGCAATTTGGTCGAGCATATGATCAAAAAAAGCGAGGCCTGTATTTATATTACTCTTTCCTGTGCCATCGAGATTTAATGTAATCTCAATTTTAGTTTCATTGGTATTTCTTGAGAGTTGACCTGTACGTTCTTTTGCTTTCAAAAACTTATAAATTGCTTCCCAATCATTAGTTTCCAGTGCAATAAACGCATCTAAAGCTTCTCGCTGTACTGTAATTTCCTCAGTTCCAAAATTGGTGTTGTCATTTATAAAAACCCCTTTACTTCCCAAGTTTTTAGCCAATTCTATATCGGTTAAACGATCGCCTATGACATAAGAATTTTTTAAATCATAACCATTGGTAAAATACTTGGTTAATAAGCCGGTATTTGGCTTTCTATTGGGTGAATTGTCTTTGGCGAATGTTCGGTCCATGAACTGTTCTTCAAAGACAACCCCTTCCGAAGAAAACGTCTCAATTATAAAATTGTGAATTGGCCAAAACACAGCTTCTGGATATGCTTCGGTTCCCAATCCGTCCTGATTGGTAACCATTACAATCTCAAAATCCAATTCCTTGCAAATCTTAGCTAAAAACTGAAATACCTTAGGGTAAAACTTCAGCTTAGCAAAAGAGTCAATTTGCTCGTCAGCGGGTTCTTTAATTAGTGTGCCGTCTCTATCTATAAATAATACACGTTTCATAATACTTTTTTTATTTCCCTGAACATATTTTAGGGCTATTAATTCATTATTATATTTCAAATTTATGCGCTCCTAAAACGAATTCAGGATTTAGAAATTAATACAAGTGTTGCTATTAATTTCTTATTCTCTTCTGGTGTACCCACTGTAATTCTTAAGCAATTTTCACAATGCAATTGTTTGGTTCTGTTTCTTATCACCATGCCAAGATCCACCAACTGTTGATAACGTTTGGAAGCATCATCAACTTTAACCAATAAAAAGTTTGCATCTGATGGGTATATGACCTCGATAAAATTGATGGTTTTCAGAGCTTTATTGAGAACATTTCGTTGCGTTTTTAAGGTCTTAATTTGATCATTATAACACTGACTATCCGATAATTGGTAAACAGCCTTTTGTTGTGTTAATGTGTTGATATTATATGGTGGCTTTATTTTATTTAATACAGAAATAATTTCTGAAGATGCAAAACACATCCCTAACCTTATACCTGCCATCCCATATGCTTTTGATAAGGTTTGTGTCACTATTAAATTTGGAAATTCATCCAATCGGCTCAACCAACTCTCTTCCTCTGAAAAATCAATATAGGCTTCATCAATTACAACAATACCGCTAAAATTTTTGATTAATGCTACTACTTTGTCTTTGTCAAAACTATTAGCAGTAGGGTTATTTGGTGAACATAAAAACAATAATTTGCTGTATTTGTTTTGAATAGCTAACACTTCTTCAACGTTTGGTTGAAAGTTATTTGATAGAGGTATTTGTTTAACTTCGACAGCATTTAAGTTTGCTAATACTTCGTACATGCCATAAGTTGGTGGTAAAGTAATCACGTTATCTTGCTTAGGTTCACAAAATGCTCTGAAGACTAAATCTAAAACTTCATCACTTCCATTTCCTAAAAGGATATTATCTATTGGGCATTTTTTTAAATCTGAAAGCACTAATTTTAAGCTGCTTTGTTGCGGATCAGGGTAGCGATTAACACCATTTTCATAGGGGTTTTCATTTGCATCAAGAAAACACATATTCTCTGTGAGGTCTTTATATTCGTCCCTAGCAGAAGTATAAGGCTTTAATTGCTTAATACTTGGTCTTATGAATTGATCAATATTGAATGTGCTTGTTTTCATTTTAATTTAATGAGAGTTTCACCTGATTCTGACTTAGGTGGGATTAATATCTTTTAATCTTATGGAAACCGCATTTTTATGTGCTTGCAAGCCTTCGGCTTCAGCCATAATTTCTACGGTGTTTCCTATATTTAATAGGCCTTCTTTTGAAATGTTTTGAAAAGTGATGCTTTTAGTAAAGCTCTCCAAATTTACTCCAGAATAGGCCTTAGAAAACCCATTAGTTGGGAGGGTGTGATTTGTTCCTGAGGCATAATCTCCAGCACTTTCTGGTGTATAATTTCCAATAAAAACGGATCCTGCATTTACAATGCCGTCACAATAAAAGGCATTACTTGCGGTGCATATAATTAAATGCTCTGGTCCATAGGTATTAATTAAATCGAGTGCCACATCATTAGTGTTCACATAGATCAGTTTAGAATTTGAAATTGCTTTTTCTGCAATCGACTTCCGTGGTAACATTTGCAATTGAGTAGTAATTTCTTCTCTCACATTTGTAATCAATGATTTTGAGGTTGATACTAAAATCACCTGACTATCCACACCATGTTCGGCCTGACTTAACAAATCAGATGCCACATATGATGCATTAGCAGTATCATCTGCTACTACTAATAACTCGCTCGGTCCTGCAGGCATATCTATTGCAATTCCATACTTTGTTGCCATTTGTTTTGCAACGGTGACAAACTGATTCCCTGGACCAAATATTTTATAGACTTTTGGAATTTTAGCTGTGCCAAAAGTTAATCCAGCAATGGCTTGGATACCACCAACTTTAATAATTTTGGTTACTCCACAAAGATTAGCAGCGTATAATATTTCATTAGCTACCATGCCTTTTGAATTTGGGGGCGTACAAAGGACAATATCCTTACAGCCTGCTATTTGTGCTGGAATTGCCAGCATTAAAACTGTAGAAAATAAAGGTGCTGTTCCTCCCGGAATATATAATCCAATTTTATCGATTGGTCTTTTTTCTTGCCAGCATTGTACCCCTGGCATTGTTTCTAGTTTGTTTATACTTGTTTTTTGCGCCTTGTGAAAGGTTGTTATATTTTGTTTTGCAATAGCGATAGCAGCCTTTATTTCCTCTGAAACTTCATCTATAGCTTTTGCAATCTCTACTTTTGAGACTTCTGTTTCTTTTAAATCTACACCATCAAAAATTGAGGTATACTTAGAAATAGCAAAATCACCATGCTGCTCTACATCTTTAAATATTTGAAGCACCGTATTCTCAATTTCTTCAACGGACTGCGTTGGGCGTTGTAATAACTGTGACCAGTTTTCTTTACTCGGATTTATTATTGATTTCATTACAATACCATTTTTTCAATTGGACAAACGAGTATACCTTGGGCACCTTTTAATTTTAGTTCATCAATAATCTCCCAAAATTGATTTTTGCTTATCACAGAATGTACCGAGCTCCAGCCCTCTTCTGCCAAAGGTAATACGGTTGGACTCTTCATTCCTGGAAGTACATTTATGATCTCTTCCAACTTTTCATTTGGAGCATTTAATAATATATACTTTGAGTTTCTCCCTTTTAATACAGACTTAATTCTGAATTGAATCTTGGATAATAGTTCTTGATTCTCACTTGAAATTTGAGGTGAGACGGCAAGCACTGCTTCCGACTTAAGTATTACTTCTTTTTCAACGAGATTATTTTTAAATAATGTACTTCCACTAGAGACAATATCTACAATAGCATCTGCCAATCCAATATTCGGGGCAATTTCTACAGACCCATTAATGATATGCAAATTAGCATTGACATTGTTTTTGGTTAGAAACTTGCAAACCGTATTTGGATATGAGGTTGCTATTTGTTTGCCTTCCAAATCTTTTACATTTGTATAATTCATAGATTTAGGAACAGCTACCGAAACTTTACACTTTGAAAACCCTAGATTTTCGATGCTTTTAATATCCTCTCCTTTTTCAACAAGCACATTTTTACCAATAATAGCGGCATCTACGACACCATCTCTAAGGTATTGAGGGATATCCCCATTTCTCAAATAAAGCACCTCTAAAGGGAAGTTTTTTGCCGACGCTTTAAGTTGATCCTTGCCATTATCTATAGAAATTCCTATGTCTCTAAGGAGTTTCATAGAATCGTCGTGTAAGCGACCTGATTTTTGAACTGCAATTTTTAATTTACTCATCTTATGCCCGAGAAAGCGGGAAGCTTTTATTGTGTTTGAGTAAATTGATGCGAAGTTAATTGTATTAAAAAACCCGCTTGATTTACTCAAACGGGTTTAAATATATTAGTTTTATTCAATACATCTTCAGCCTGCTTGAGTGCAAGTATGAAAATGGCGATGATGTAATTGAATAAAATTCATTTTGTTATTTTGTCTGGTCAAAGATTCAGAAATAAAATTTAGATATCCAAATCTTTTCTAATAATTCTAAAATAAATGAAGTATTATCAAATTAGACCTGTGTTTTTTACTGATTTCCTAAAATAATTGGCAAGCCATCCTTAGCTGATCCAATAACGACCACCTTACTATTAGTTGATTCCGCAAGTTTCAATGTTGCTTCAATACCTTTGTCTTGTAGAATTTTATCAGTAAGAGAAGCGCTTAATATACGGTTGGCATCTGCCTTACCTTGAGCTTCTATTATCACTTTCTCTGCCTCTTTTGCTGCAGTTACCAATCTAAACTCATACTCTAAAGATTCTTGTTCTTGTTTCAGTTTACGTTCGATCGCATCCTTGATTGTATTTGGAAGCGTCACATCTCTCACCAAGATCTCATTAAGCTGAATGAACTGTGTTCCAACAATTAGTTTAGTTTCTTCGAAAATCTCATCTTGAATAACATCGCGCTTACTTGAATATAATTGTTCAGGAGTATAACGTCCTACAACACTTCTTGCAGCACTACGAATAGCAGGTTGCAATACTCTAGAGACATAACTTTGTCCTTTTTCTTGATGCAATTTTCCTAAATTAGCATAATCTGGTTGAAACCATGCTGAGGCTTCCAGCTTAATTTCTAGTCCGTTTGAAGACAATACTTGCATGTTTTCAAATATTTCTTGTTGTCTTGCTTCATAAACAAACACTTTATTCCAAGGTGCAACTAAATGAAATCCTTCCCCTAAAGGTGGTTCATCTGTTACAACTCCATTATCAAACGTTCTGTATAATACGCCCGCTTCACCTGAGTTTATGGTAATTGCAGATTTCGAAAATAATATGATTACAAGTATTATTCCAACTAATACGGGTAAGGCTACTTTTGGTAATTTTTCCATTTTTTTTATTGATTGTTTTGTTAAATAAGTCCGTTATATTTTCTTAAAAACCACTCAATTGTTAAGCTAAGTACAATGAGTGCTAATAGGTATTTAAAATCGATTAAAGGTACAACATTTTTAATTCGTTTTTGAATGGTTGCAAATCTAGAATCCTCCAATAAATCATTAATTAAAGTCGATGTATTTTCTATAAAATAACTCGTTCCTAAAGTGTTAGTAGCAAGTTGTCGTAGTTTTGTTACATTCGCATTTAAAAATTGTTGTTCTACATTATAATCGAGAATCTGTATTCGACCAGATTTGGTCACTTCTGCATCATTTGCTCTTACAGTAAAATCGTATTTTCCCGAAGACAGATGACTTAAATCGATTTGATAATTATTTTGTTTTAAAATAAATGGCAGTGTTGTTTCTTCTCCTGAATCAACTTCTTTTAAAGTGATGTTCAGTCGAGCTCTAGCATCAAATACATAATTTTTGTTGAAAAACTGAGCTGTAAATTTTATATCACCATTGCCATTATAAAAAGACTCATAATTTAAATTTAAACGACTTCTTTGTGAGTTTGTAGCTAAATATTGTACAAGCTTCCCAATGAAATCATCAAACTTTTGAAACGATTTATGTTCCAAATAACTTTGAGCTCTCCATTTCCAAATATTCTCTCCCAATAACAAGGCCTCTCTCCTATTGTTATATTCGAAAGTAGCCATCAAAGGCTCATCCAGCACGGTTCTATTTACACTTTTATATAATATAACTTCTTCCGGTATATTAAATGTTAGTTCTTCAAATTCTGTTTGCAGTGGTGGGAACGATTCAAAATCTAAATCTTCAAGTATGAATGTTGAATAGTTATTGTTTTTCACCCCTTGATATTCTTCTAGTAAAGAGGCTCCTTTTTGATGATAATTAGATTGAATATTATTTAAAAATGACCATTGTGTTTGAGTTCCTGTAATTACGAACCTATTGCTTCCCTTAGCGTCCATAATATCAAAAACAGCTTTAAATGTGCTGTTTGGTTGATAAAGAATCGCTAATTGATAATTGTCAATAGTATTTATAAATACATCTGGTCTCACAATAGTAACACTGCGCTGTTCATTACTTTCTATAGCTTTTTTTAGGGTTCCAAGATCTGGATGACTAATAGAACTAACAATAGCTACATTGGTTTTTTGGTCTATAATATCAACCGCAAATGGCTTGGTATTATTAATGGTGTTCTTCTCATTATTTAGCGCAACTACAGTAGCAACATACGCATTTACACCAACTTTACTTGCAGGTAGTGTTAAACTGATGGTATGAGAATTCTGAACTTTGGAAAACCTTAGGTTTTCCCTATATACAACTGTATTTCCAGAAGTTATCCTTAGTTGTGTGTTCACATCTAGATTCCCATTATAGACCGCAATAATTTCTACGGGGAATTTATTTTTCAGATATGCATATTTATTGACATTTAATTGCTGGATTTTCAAATCTGAATAGGTAATTGTATCCCCAAGAATTATCGGAAATACAACTTGTTTGTAATTTTCAGAAGCATATAAATAGTCATTTCCAAAAGTCTGATTCCCATCAGTTAATAACAAGGTTGGCGCTATAGTACTTTTGTAAATTTGAGATAAGTCTTTAAAAACAGCCGCCAAATTTGTTTGAGAAGCATCAAAATTAAGTGAATCTGTTTGTTTTAAAGTTGTTCCAAAATCGTAATAATCTATATTAAACCGATCATTTAATAGAGCATTATTTTTTACTGTGTTTAAAAGTAGATTGGTATTTTCTGTTTGATTTAAATGGTTAATTGACTCTGAATTATCAACAGCAACTGCTAAATTTGGTTTTTCATTTAAAAAAGTAACCTTTTCAAACTTCGGATTAATAAGCAGTAGCAACATTGCAAATATTGAAACGAATCGCAATCCAGCAAATGCAATATTTAGCTTGTTTTTTTTTGACTTATATATATACTGAAACAGCGCTAATAAAAGCGCTGCTATCCCAGCAATTATAATATATACTAATGTCTCTGTTTGCATTATCTTATTTCCAAACTTCGAGCTACAATTAGAGAATCATAGCGATTAAAAACCATAATTCTAAAATCCCAAACTGTAAATTATGTTAGCATACCACCATCAACGTTTAATGTTTGCCCAGTCATATAAGCAGACAAATCACTAGCAAGGAATACGCAAACATTAGCAACATCCTCTGGTGTTCCTCCACGTTTCAAGGGAATACCTGCACGCCATACTTTTACTGTCTCTTCGTCTAATTTAGCAGTCATTTCTGTTTCTATAAAGCCAGGTGCAATCACGTTACTTCTAATATTTCGAGATCCCAATTCAAGAGCTACCGACTTTGAAAAACCAATAATCCCTGCTTTTGAAGCAGCATAATTGGTTTGTCCTGCATTTCCTTTTACTCCAACTACAGAACTCATATTTATAATTGAGCCTTTGCGTTGTTTCATCATTGGCCGAATTACAGCTTTGGTCATGTTAAACACCGATTTTAGATTGACTTCAATCACTTTGTCAAAATCTTCTTCGCTAATACGCATCAACAAATTATCTTTTGTAATCCCAGCATTATTAATAAGAATATCTATACTTCCAAATTCTTTTAAAACTTCAGCAGCCAATTCTTGAGCCTGATCGAAACTTGCGGCATTACTTTGGTAACCCTTAGCTTTTACGCCTAGTGCGTTGAGCTCTTTTTCTAATTCTTGAGCCGCTTCTACGGATGAACTATATGTAAATGCTACATTTGCTCCTTGAGCAGCAAATACTTGGGCAATTCCTTTACCAATACCTCTACTTGCACCAGTAATTATTGCGGTTTTACCTTCTAATATTTTCATGTGTATAAATTTTGTGTAATAAATAGTTGTAAATCAAATATAGCAAATACAAGTTGCATCAAATAAAAAAACCTCACAAAATCTTGTGAGGTTTTTAACAATATATCACAATTGATATATTTATATGTTTAAGCCATTACTTCGGCAACTTTTTTACCAATTTCAGCAGGAGAATCAACGACATGAATTCCACATTCTCTCATGATGCGTTTTTTGGCTTGTGCCGTATCATCACTTCCACCAACGATTGCACCGGCATGACCCATAGTACGTCCTGCAGGAGCTGTTTCTCCAGCAATAAATCCTACTACTGGCTTTTTGCTTCCGCTATTTTTATACCATTCTGCCGCATCACCTTCTAATTGCCCTCCAATTTCACCAATCATAACTACACATTCGGTTTCAGGATCATTGATCAATAATTCTACAGCTTCTTTTGTGGTGGTTCCAATAATTGGGTCTCCACCAATTCCAATTGCCGTAGTGATTCCTAACCCTTGTTTTACAACTTGATCTGCAGCTTCATAAGTCAATGTACCAGATTTTGACACAATACCAACGCTACCCTTTTTAAATACAAATCCTGGCATAATTCCAACTTTAGCTTCTTCAGGAGTAATTACCCCTGGGCAATTAGGACCAACCAATCGACAATCTTTAGATTTTATGTAATCTGAAGCTTTAATCATGTCTGCAACAGGAATTCCTTCGGTAATTGTAATAATTACTTTAATACCTGCATCGGCAGCTTCCATAATGGCATCAGCAGCAAATGCTGGTGGTACAAAAATTATAGTTGTATCTGCTCCTACTTTATCTACAGCTTCTTTAACTGTATTAAAAACAGGTTTATCTAAATGTGATTGACCTCCTTTTCCTGGTGTTACACCACCAACAACATTAGTTCCGTATTCTATCATTTGGCCAGCATGAAAAGTCCCTTCACTACCCGTAAAACCTTGAACTATGATCTTTGAATCTTTATTTACTAAAACGCTCATTTGTGCTTGTGTTTTTATATTTAATTAAGACCTGACAAAAGTAATTTTTTGTTACTTAATTTTAAAGCTATTTACTGTTTAATTTGTGAAAATTAATTTAAGACTGAACTTCTAATAATTACATTCAGATCCAGTTTTAATTAATCTTTATTTTTCCTTAAGTTTTTCTAATATTTCAGGAATTTTTCGAATGGAAGCAATCTCTTTATATTTTGTTCTAAAATCATCAGCAGGTATTCCAAAATAGCTTTTCCCTCCTTCTAAAGATTTACTTACTCCAGCCTTTGCTGAAATCACAGCCTTTTTACCGATAGTTACACCACTGGTTATTCCTACTTGTCCCCAAATAGTAACTTCATCTTCTATAATTGTACATCCAGCTATTCCAACTTGAGAGGCTATTAGACACTTTTTACCTATTACAGTATCATGCCCAATTTGAACTTGATTATCTAATTTAGAACCTTCTTTAATCGTAGTGTCACCGGTAACACCTCTATCTATTGTACATGAGGCTCCCAAATCTACATTATCCTCAATAACCACACGGCCACCAGAAATTAATTGATCAAATCCCTCGGGTCTATTTTTATAATAGAACGCACTAGAACCTAGTACGGTATTCGCATGAATTATAACATTATCACCAATGATTGTATCGTCATAAATACTAACATTAGCATGAATGGTGCAATTCGCACCAATAACAACATTATTCCCAACAAAACAATTGGGTTGTAATACGGTATCTTTACCAATTTTGGCGGTCTCAGATATGAAATTACTCGATGCCTGAAATGGTTTGAAGTATGTCGTTAGTTTATTAAAATCCCGGAAAGGATCATCTGAGATAAGAAGTGCTTTTCCTTCTGGACAGTCCACATCTTTATTTATCAATACGATTGTAGCATCAGACTGCAATGCTTTATCATAATATTTTGGATGATCTACAAAAACGATATCTCCAGGAGTAACCACATGTATTTCATTCATTCCCAATACTGGAAAATTATCATCTCCAACAAAATCACAATCTATAATAGTTGCAATTTGTTTTAGGGTATGTTTCTGAGGAAATTTCATAAATTTTATGAACTATGACTTGATGCGTTCTTTATAGGATCCTTTTTCGGTTTCAACTTTAATTTTATCCCCTTCATTAATAAATAAAGGCACCATAACAGTTGCTCCAGTTTCAACTGTAGCGGGCTTGGTTGCATTGGTTGCTGTATTCCCTTTCATACCTGGTTCAGTAGCTGTTACTTCTAGAATTACACTAGCAGGCAAATCTACAGAAAGCGGCATCCCATCTTCAGAATTAATGATAATGGTTACAACTTCTCCTTCTTTCATCAATCCAGGATTATCAATGGTACTTTTACTAATCATAATTTGATTGTAATCCTCAACATTCATAAAGTGACACAGATCTCCTTCTGGATACAAATACTGAAATTTATGTGTCTCAACACGAACATCTTCTATTTTATGCCCAGCCGAAAAGGTATTATCTAAAACTTTTCCGGTAGTTACGCTTTTCATTTTTGTTCTTACAAAAGCAGGGCCTTTACCTGGTTTTACGTGTAAAAATTCTATAATTTTATAAATATCATGGTTGTATTTTATACACAATCCGTTTCTTATATCTGAAGTACTTGCCATTTTATATTATATTAATTTGATTTAAAGTATCCTTTCATAATACCTCTATGAGAATTTTTTATAAACTGAAGAATTTCATCACGCTCTGGTGTTGCTTCCATTTCAGCTTCAATTATTTCTGAAGCTTGGGTATTATTATAATTACGTTGGTAGAGTAATCGATAAATATTCTGAATTTCTCTGATCTTTCCTGATTCAAATCCTCTACGTCTTAGTCCTACGGAATTGATTCCAACATAAGATAATGGCTCTCGACCTGCTTTTACAAACGGCGGCACATCTTTTCTTACTAAAGAACCACCGGTGACGAACGCATGGTTTCCAATAGAACAAAATTGATGTACAGCAGTCATTCCTGCCAATATTACATAGTCTCCTACTGTAATATGTCCAGCCAATGTACTGTTATTAGAAAAGACACAGTGATTCCCAACAACACAGTCATGGGCAATATGGCAATAAGCCATTATCAAGCAATTATTACCTATAACAGTCTTCATTTTATCAGTAGTTCCTCTGTTTATGGTAACACATTCTCTAATGGTAACGTTATTTCCAATTTCAACGGTTGTATCTTCATCATTATACTTTAAATCCTGTGGTATTGCTGAAATAACAGAGCCTGGGAAAATATTACAATTCTTTCCAATACGCGCACCTTCCATGATGGTAACGTTGGAGCCAATCCATGTGCCTTCACCAATAATGACATTGTTATGTATTGTTGTAAAAGGCTCTATGACAACATTTTTAGCGATTTTTGCGCCAGGGTGAACATATGCAAGCGGTTGATTCATCTGTTTGTTTTTATTATTTTTAAAATGTTAGATCCAGTTGACGTCTTGAGTTTTTTTTTATATAAAACCCAATCTGTTGATCTAAAATTACTTAACCTTTGTTATTTGAGCCATTAATTGAGCCTCAGCACATAGTTTTCCATTTGCATAAGCATAACCTTGCATATGGCAAATTCCACGTCTAATAGGTGTTATTAACGAGCATTTAAAAATTAATGTATCTCCAGGCACAACTTTTTGTTTAAACTTAACATTGTCCATTTTCATAAAAAACGTCAAATAGTTTTCTGGATCAGGAACGGTACTCAATACTAAAATACCTCCTGTTTGAGCCATTGCTTCAACAATTAAAACGCCTGGCATCACTGGAGCTCCAGGGAAATGTCCTTTGAAAAATTCTTCATTCATGGTTACATTTTTCAATGCAATTACATGAGAAGTAGACAATTCAAAAACCTTATCAATTAATAAAAAAGGTTGTCTATGTGGCAACATATTCATTATTTGATTGATATCCATTAAAGGCTGCTGATGCAAATCTACATCTGGCACATTATTTCTTTTTGATATTTTAATGATTTTAGCCATTTTCTTAGCAAACTGAGTGTTTACAAAATGACCAGGCTTATTCGCTATAACTTTACCTCTAACCTTTGTGCCAATAAGCGCCAAATCCCCAATAACATCCAATAACTTATGTCTGGCTGCCTCATTAGGATGATGAAGTGTAAGATTATCTAAAATACCATTAGGTTTTACCGATATATTATCTTTTTTAAATGCAGATTTCAAACGCCCCATAGTCTCTTCAGAAAGCTCTTTATCTACATAAACGATGGCATTATTTAAATCGCCTCCTTTTATTAATCCATGCTCCAGGAGCATTTCAATTTCATGTAAAAAGCTGAATGTTCTCGAATTTGATATTTCGTCTTTAAAATTTGAAATATGCTGTAAAGTTGCATTCTGAGTTCCTAAAACTTTAGTCCCAAAATCAACCATAGTTGTAACTTGGTATTCCTCTGCAGGAATAATAGTGATCTCACTCCCTGATTCTTCATCTACATATGAGATAACCTCTTTTACAATATACTCTTCAACAAATCCATCTTGATCTACGGCTTCAACAGTTTCTAAAGCTTCAATAAAATATTTTGAAGAGCCGTCCATTATTGGTGGTTCTGATGCATCCAATTCAATAATTACATTATCAATTTGCAAACCAACTAAAGCGGCTAAGACATGTTCACATGTTTGAATGGTTACCCCATTTTTCTCAAGACAAGTCCCACGTTGTGTATTGGTCACATAATTTGCATCTGCTTTTATAATAGGACTCCCTTCAAGATCAATTCTTCTAAACGAGTAGCCATTATTAACTTCGGCTGGATTAAAAGTTATGGTAACATCTTTTCCAGTATGAAGACCGACTCCCGTAAGCGAAACTGCCTTCGATATCGTTTTTTGCTTAATTTCTGTACTAATTACTGTCATTCAATTTATTTTCAATTTCGTTTATTCCTTTTACAATCTTCGGCAAATTCTTAAAATGAACATATGCCCTATTATAATCTCCAATTGTTAAAGCGGGTGAGCCTTGTATAGTTTCATTATCATTTACATGTCTTCCAACACCAGACTGTGCTTGTATTTTCACATTATTTCCAATCACCAGATGTCCAGCAAAACCAACTTGCCCTCCAATTTGACAATTTTCACCAATTTTGGTAGAGCCCGCAATTCCTGTTTGTGCTGCAATTACGGTGTTTTCACCAATTTCAACATTATGAGCAATTTGTATTTGGTTATCTAGCTTCACACCTTTCCTTATAATTGTAGATCCTAGTGTAGCCCTATCAATGGTAGTTGCTGCTCCAACATCAACATTGGCTTCAAGAATAACATTTCCTGTTTGAGGTACTTTACTATACTCCCCAGTTTCACTTGGTGCAAAACCAAATCCATCAGCACCAATAATTGCTCCGGAATTAATGTAACAACCATTGCCTATCACACATTCCGAATGTATTTTAACACCTGAAAACACCACCACATTATCACCTATAGTAACATTGTCACCAATATAACAATTCGGATAAATCTTGACGTTGTCTCCAATAGTCACGTTTTCTCCTAGATAAGCAAAGGCACCAAGATACAAATGTTCTCCATATACCACAGTTTCAGCAATAAAACTAGGTTGCTCTATCCCAACTTTATTCAGTTTTACCTGATTATAATATTCAAGCAATTTTGAAAACGCTTGATACGCATCAGTCACTTTTATTAAAGTTGTATCAAGTTCCTTTTCAGGAACAAAATCGTCATTTACTATCGTAATTGAGGCTTTTGTATTATAAATATATGGGGTATACTTTGGGTTAGCTAAAAAAGTTAACGATCCCTCAGTTCCTTCTTCTATTTTTGCAAGTTTAGATACTTCAACATCTGGATTTCCAACGATGTCTCCTTCTAAAATACCAGCGATTTGTAAAGCAGTAAATTTCATGAGTGACAAAAGTATAAAAAAATGTACTAAAGTTTATCCTTTGGATAACATATATAATACTTTATTACCGGCTTTGAAAGTACTTTTAGGCTCAAAAGATCGGAAGTCTTTACTATATCGGTTATTTTTCCAGACTTATAAAGGATATTTATTGTTTGTTTTTTTAATTGGTAAGCCTGATTTGAAATATCACCTTTAAAAACAAAATATTCGGCTTCGGCTCTTGTAATATTATATTTCTGCATCAAGCCTTCTATATGTACCAACAAGCTTTCGGTCTTGATTTTTTTGTTTTTCAATTTAATCTTTAATAGGTTCCTATTAATAATCATCTCGCATAAATTCTTGAGGACAAAATCATCGTGAAACTGCCATTCCTTCATTGCGCTAATTATATCATAGTCGTCTAATTGTGCAAATGTCTCGAGGGCTATTTCATCAAAGGCCTCCTTATCTACATTATTATTCAAAAAATAAGACAAGGCGCTGCTGGCTCTAAGCGTCTCCCCTTTTAATGTTAATTCTTTGGCGCGTTGCAATGCACGAATCATTAGTTGCTCGGCCACGAGGCTGGTTTTGTGCAAATACACTTGCCAATACATTAATCGGCGTGCCGTTAAAAATTTTTCGATGGAATAGATCCCCTTTTCCTCAACCACCAAGGTGTCATCAACAACATTCAACATGGTTATTAGGCGTTCACTATTAATGTTACCTTCGGCAACCCCAGTATAAAAACTATCGCGCTTTAAATAATCTGCCCGATCCATATCTAATTGACCTGAAATTAATTGATACATAAAGTTTCGATGGTATTCCCCTTTAAAAACCTTAATGGCCAACGTTAAACTTCCGTTAAATTCGGAGTTCAATTTTTCCATAAAAAGTATTGAAATCTCTTCATGAGTAATGTCGTTTGCAATACTATGCTCCATGGCATGACTAAATGGACCATGACCAATATCGTGTAATAAAATGGCAATAAGCAAGGCGTTTTCTTCGTCTTCAGAAATTGCAACATCCTTAAAACGAAGGATTCGTATAGCATTTTGCATTAAATGCATACAACCTAATGCATGATGAAATCGGGTGTGATGTGCTCCAGGATAAACCAAATAAGACATTCCCATTTGAGTGATTCGCCTCAAGCGCTGAAAATATTTGTGCTCGATGAGATCAAAAATTAACACGTTAGGTATTGTAATAAATCCGTAAATTGGATCGTTGAATATTTTGAGTTTGTTTTTAGTGTTCAAACTTTATAATAATTAGAAATTATAGAACCGTCTTTTGAGACAATCTTATTAACAGAAAAATAAATATAGTGTAAAAGTAGTAAAACCAATGGGATTTGCTTCTTTTGCTAAACAATTACAATTCTATGAGCAAAATAAAAATTCTTTGGGTAGATGACGAAATAGATTTACTTAAACCACATATATTATTCCTTGAAAAGAAAAACTACAACGTAAATACCTGTCAGAGTGGTACTGAAGCTCTTGAAATTATTGAAGATCAAAATTTTGATATTGTTTTTCTCGATGAAAACATGCCTGGACTCACAGGGTTAGAGACTCTTGCTGAAATTAAAGAAAAGCGCGCTAATCTTCCAGTAGTTATGATTACCAAAAGTGAGGAAGAATATATTATGGAAGAAGCCATTGGTAGTAAAATTGCCGATTACCTCATAAAACCAGTAAATCCGAATCAAATTTTATTAAGTCTTAAAAAGAATTTAGATCATACCAGACTGATTTCAGAAAAAACAACGTCGAGTTACCAACAGGAGTTTCGGAAAATTGCTATGGACTTATCTATGGTCAACAGTTATGAAGAATGGGTAGAATTATATCAAAAATTGATTTATTGGGAAATTGAGCTGGAAGACATCGAGGATCATGCGATGTTCGAAATTTTAGAATCTCAGAAAAATGAAGCAAATCTTCAATTTGGCAAGTTTATAGACAAAAATTATCAGGACTGGTTCGAGCCAAATACAGATGGCCCAATAATGTCACATACCTTATTTAAAGAAAAGGTAGTTCCAGAGTTAAGCAATAATCAACCTACCCTTCTGATTGTAATTGATAATTTGCGTTATGACCAATGGAAAGCTTTTGAACCTATTATCAATAATTATTACAAAAACGAAAGTGAATCTCCATACTATAGTATATTACCAACAGCTACACAATATGCGAGAAATGCTATTTTTTCAGGATTGACTCCAGTAGATATGGAGCGGCTACATCCTAACTATTGGAAAAACGATACCGACGAAGGTGGCAAAAACTTGTTTGAAAACGAATTTTTAACCGCACAATTAAAGCGTTTAGGACTGAGTCACTTAAAACATGAGTATTTTAAGATCACCAATTTAAGGTCTGGTAAAAAGTTAGCCAATAGCTTTAAATCTAAAAAAGACAACGATCTTACGGTTGTGGTCTATAATTTTGTGGATATGCTGTCCCATTCAAAGACTGAGATGGAAGTGGTTAAGGAATTGGCTTCAAACGACAAGGCGTATCGTTCATTAACGGTAAGTTGGTTTAAAAATTCACCACTATTAGAAATTATACAGCAAGCACAACAAATGGGTTTCAAATTAATACTCACTACCGATCACGGTACTATTAATGTAAAGAACCCTTCAAAAGTTATTGGTGATAGAGATACCAGTTTAAACCTAAGATATAAAACTGGAAGGAGTCTTACTTATGATAAAAAAGATGTGTTGGCAGCTAGTAACCCAAGAGATATACAGCTACCTTCTATTACTATGAGCAGTTCCTTTATTTTTGCAAAAGGAGACTTATTTTTCGCCTATCCAAATAATTATAATCACTATGTGAGCTATTATCGCAATACTTATCAGCATGGTGGTGTATCATTAGAAGAAGTTATTATCCCCTTTATTGTGCTCAATCCCAAGTGATTTCATCCACAAATTGCACAAATCATCGATGAAATGCACTTTTTTCTTGTTTGTTCGAATATTTTGTAGTATAATTGCATATAATTTATGTGAATTAATATGACATTTGACATAAATGCTATAGATGATGTAGCAAAGTTGTTGCTTAAAAGCGTAAAAACAAAGACCATTTTATTCTATGGAGACATGGGAGTTGGCAAAACCACACTGATTAAAGCTTTAGTTAAAGCATTGGGTGGTACAACGGATGCAACAAGCCCTACATTTTCGATAGTTAATGAATATGAAGTATTAAACGATATTGTTTATCATTTCGATTTTTATAGAATAGAAGATGAAATTGAAGTTTTAGACATTGGTATTGAAGACTATTTGTACGCTGGACATTGGAATTTTATTGAATGGCCTGATAAAATAGCAGGGATTTTGCCGAAACCGGCAGATATTTCTTACATAAAATTAAATAATGATGGTACTAGAACACTTAAAATGAGTGTTTTTGAAGAAACAATTAAAAATAATTAAAAATTTATTACTAAAAAAAGCAATTACACCCCAAACAAGAATCACGAAACTACGGGAAAACCGTAGCTCGTAAGTCCCGTAACTAAAGGGTTTTAACATTATTTTAACAATTACATGTAGTATCTAACCTATCTTTGTATCAGTTATTTTAATTAATTAAATCCCTTGAAATTATGAAAACTAAAAAGTATTTGATCGCAATAGCGATATTTGGAGGTGCATTGTTTACAGCACAAGCGACTAATCTATTAGATTTAAATGAGCAACTCACAACAAAAATCGACAAAACGAAGGTCAAAATCCCTGGTCAGCGTTAATAAAAAAGAGCTGATTTCTGGAAGTATAATAGCGACCTTAATTGCTATTACCCCATATTTATTTACTATATGGGAAGGTGTGCCAATCGATAAGACTTGGGACACCTTTTTTGGTTTATATACCAGTAACTATTATGAATCTGTCCAGATTTTAGTATGGACTTTGCTCGGGAAACTAATTCCTCTATTGTTGTTGTTAATTTGGGTTTTTACCTGTCGTCATTGGTGGTACCATGTAATATTAGTACCTATCGCAATGTATGTTTTTCAAATAATTGAAGTATTAAATGATGATTTAAGATTTGCTGGTACAGATGAATTATTATATCTATTACCAGTTATGGCAATCGTTATCCCATCTATTTATTTGATTAGAGCGCGTATGTTTGATAAATTAAACAGTGCGGACAAATCAATGGAAGAACTTGAAGACGAGTTTAAAATTGGTGGAAAAGGCTTTTTTGGAAAAGTTTCAGACTATTTTTAGAAATCCAAGCCCTCTTTAGTCACATTTTAATTTATTCTTAAAATTTATTTGTAATTTGGTTTTTCAATTAACCAAACTATGAGTAAATCCCTTTCTCCTTTTACAAAAGAACAATTACTTCCACAGGAAGAAATGCTGGAAGTCCTTAAGCGAAAAGGCAATTTATTCATTGGGATTCCTAAAGAGACCTCTTTCCAGGAAAAACGTGTTTGTTTAACCCCTGATGCGGTTTCTGCATTAGTAAATAATGGACATCGTGTGCTATTTGAGGCCGGTGCCGGTGAAGGTGCTAAATTCCCTGACACCGACTATAGTGAAGCGGGAGCGGAAGTAACAAAAGATACTGCAAAAGTCTTTTCTTGTCCTATTTTACTAAAGGTTGAACCCCCTTCTCTGGACGAAATACAACTCATCAACCCACAAACCATCTTAATTTCTGCAGTTCAAATTAAAACTCAATATAAGGCTTATTTTGAAGCTTTGGCAGCCAAACGCATCACCGCTTTGGGTTTTGAATTTATTAGGGATGAGGACGGTGCATATCCTGCAGTAACTCAATTGAGCGAGATTGCAGGAACGGCATCTGTATTGATTGCTGCTGAGCTCCTATCGAATGTCAACGATGGAAATGGCTTATTATTTGGGAATATAAGTGGCGTCCCTCCTATTGAGGTTGTTATTCTTGGTGCTGGTACTGTTGGTCAATTTGCTGCAAGATCTGCAATTGGACTAGGTGCCAATGTTAAAGTATTTGATAATTCCATTACAAAACTACGTCGGCTACAACGGCAATTAGGACGCACCATTTACACCTCTACTATGCAGCCTAAAAATTTATTAAAAGCCTTAATTCGTTGTGATGTTGCCATTGGTGCAGTGCGAGGAAAAAACAGATCTCCTATTCTGGTTAGTGAGACGATGATTGAGAATATGAAAAATGGTTCGGTGGTTATTGATGTCAGTATTGATATGGGTGGCTGTTTTGAAACCAGCGAAGTTACCACACATGATAATCCTACCTTTGAAAAACACGGCGTAACACATTATTGTGTGCCTAATATTCCCGCACGTTACTCAAGATCAGCCTCAGTTTCAATAAGTAATATATTTACACCTTACCTCTTAAAAATTGCTGATGATGGAGGTATAGAAAATGCACTGCGTTTTGACCGTGGTTTAAAAAATGGTTTGTATTTTTACCACGGAATTTTAACTAATAAATCGGTAGCAGATTGGTTTGATTTGGACTACAGTGATGTTAATCTTCTTATATTTTAATTTAGATGTTTTTCGCCTTGTTAAGTCATTGTGATCGAGAAGCTTCTATGATTTTACATACTAAATACAAATACGAATGAAACTTATTCAACGCGTTGGATATTACCTTGGAGGCTTTGCAGTAGGACTACTGTTTTTGGCCTTTTTTTTAAGCGGAAAAAGAACCTCCTGTAGTTATGGACCGGACGCTAGGGTTCTTAAAAATATTAGCACTAAAAAACAAATGCTCTCAAAAAGTGTCATTGTTGATATTAACAGTCAAAAGATAGATTCGATTACTATAGCCTATATTCTCAAAAAAGGCGATGTGAATTTTTCTGAAAGCAATACCAAATTAGATTCTTGTAAGGTTTATGTTATTGAGGGTGATTATAACGAAAAAGAGATCGTTCTAAGGGTTGAAAACTGTGAACTTACGGCTACTATTCAAAGTGTAAGGGTTAATTAGGTTCGAATACATTAGTTTCTGAAATCGGCAATATAGGTTTGTATTGGGACATTATTAGCTCCCCAATCGGTTGCAAACAATACTCTGTTACCACTGGGCGAAGGACAAGGCTGTGCTTGGTTTAGATATTCGTCGAAGCTATTTCGTGTATGACAAATTCGTTCAACACGAGATCCATCTAGTTTTACCGCAATAATCTCTAGAAAATACGGCGGATAATTTGTCGATGCTGACGTTGAAGCAAACACCCATCCTGGTCTCTGTATGCTTCTTGCAGAAGTATGGGGAGGCCAGCCTCCTGAAGTTAACACCGTAATTTTTCCATCTGAGAGCCTTCTTTTTATGAGTTTTCCTTTATTTGGTTTAGATTTTGAAACACCAACGGCTACTTCGTCACCAAATTGGTCAATGGCTAAGTCTTCATGACTAGGTTCTCCATAACCACTCCAATAGGGACCAACTTGATTACCAAATAAATCGTAAACTTTAACTCTATCGCCACCATCTCCAAAATTTCCTCTTACCAATATATAATTACCTAAAGGACTAATTGATAAATGGTCAATACTTGAATTATTAAAATTTATGTCATTATATTTTATTTTGTTACTAACATCTAAAACAAAAACAACTTGACTATTATTAGACTTTTTAGTTGCACTAACTGCAATTGAATTGCCATCATGAGTCCAATTTCCAGTGTTACCCATTGATAGATTAGAATAACCATTAATAGAAATTAATTGTTTTACATTTCCAGTAGAATAACTCCAAGAATAAGCGCCATCGTTTCTTAAAAACAGTATAATGTCTGGGTCTGTTGGATGCCACCTATGTTCGCTTCCCGGAGGTATTATGTTATCGGCTTTAATTGGAGCATAGGTTTCTCCATCTAAAAAAATCCCTCCTACATAAGGAGAATCGTTAGAATTTCTCCCTATTTCTAACCATAAAATACTTTCATCAGCATTCCATGGTTGCCTTGTTGAATAACCATGTCTAAAAATATCTGGCCACACTTCCCCATTTATGTTAGGTATAGACCGACCTACATCCCCAGTAATTCTGATAATCTTGGTATTGAAAGTTGGGTCTTTAATTGGTTGTAAATACCCTGGTTTTTGAATTTTGGTTATGTTGTAATTGCTTAGACTTACATCTAAATTATAATCTTGAGATTGCCCATGGTAAATACCAAAAATAAGAGTAAGTAAAACTACTAACTTATCAATATTGGGGTGAATCATCATAATTATTTTTGATCGCATAGCTAATAAAAATACATAAAAAATATAATTGACCACTATAATATTTTTCTATTCGATAAAATTCGTATTTTTTCAAGGTTATTTTTACCAATATTTAAGTTTAAAGATTAATCCATACATTTAATAGATATTATTAGTTTACCGATATAATTATTATTAGGTTTCATTTAGTAATTTGGATTTCTCAAAAATAAATAACAGCTAACAATTAATTTATATGTTAAAATCCTTTTATTTTATACTGTTCACAAAACAACCCAATATTGAAATATAAAAAGTATTTTAGTGTCATTGAAAACTTTATTTCTTTATCATTATTTAAAGTGATCGATGCGGTTATTCCTCTAATAATTATACCATATTTAATACTTGTTGTTGGTAAAGAAAACTATGGTATCTATGCCTTTGCTTACGCCCTGATATTTTACTTGTTGAATATTGTACAATACGGATTTTCATTATCTGCCGTACGATTAATTGCCCTTAACAGAAATGATAAAAAAGAACTCGATAAAATCTACAGTAATGTTTTTACAACTCAATTGTATCTTACCATTGTTGTAATGGTTATTTTATACTTGTTAATTTTAACTATTGATAAGTTTAATGAACATGCGTCATTATATTATTTCTTCAGTTTAATAATAGTTGGAGAATTACTATGTCCTATCTGGTTTTTTCTGGGAATGGAAAAAATGAGATTTATAACCATTATTAATTTAATCTCTAAATCATCCTTTGCAGTACTAACTTTTATTTTAATAAATGAAGCTTCGGATTATATATATATATCACTATACCAGTCCATTGGATATATTTTTTCAGGAATAATAGCACAAATTATTATTTTCAAGACTTTTAAAATAAAATTGAACTTATCCCCGTTTTCTGAAGTTAAAAAAATGCTTAAAGACGGCTCTAGTGCCTTTCTTACATTAATTACCCCAACATTATACTCAAATACTTCAATATTCTTGGTTGGTCTTTTTGGTTTGCCACAATATGTGGGTTTTTTAGAAATTGGATCTAAAGTCTCCGGTGCTTTTGGTGTCCTTAATAGTGTGTTAACGCATACCCTCTATCCATTTGTAAATAGAAATAAAGCAGTAATGAAACAACTCAACTATGTGTTTATCACAATTGGATTTGTTTTATCATTGCTCATGTTTTTTACTTCTGAGTTTTTAATCACGCTTTGGCTCAATGATCCTGCAACAGAAATCGTTAAGGTTGTGAAATTTTTAAGTCCAAGTCCATTTTTAGTTTCTATTATTTCGGCTCATGGTGTCAATGGCTTAATGGTAAATAATAAAGACAAACTATATTTAAAGGCAGTTGCTATTGGCTCAATTTGTGGCTTTATTGCCTGCTTGATTTTCATTCCGAAGTATTTTTATATTGGTGGTGCAATTGCAATTATTTTAGCACAAGTTATCAAAGCGATATTAGTATATTTTTACAATAATAAATTGATTAATAGACAAATAATTAATACTCATGAAGTTTAGTAATTACATTTGGGCTCTATACCTATTAACCTTCCCTTTTTATATATTTCCAGCACATTATCCTCAGTTAGCGGATATTTTTGGGGCTATATTAATTATTACAAACTTTAAATTAATTATCCTTAATATTAAGGCAAATGTTTTTACGAAATATCTGTATATATTCGTCATGTACACCATACTAATTAATGCTATTTGGATGTTTCTTGCTGAAGACATTCTTATCCTAAGAAGTAGCGTGTATTATTTGTATAGTTTTTTTATGATTTTATTTTTGTATAGTAAAATAAAAGAGGATTCGTTTTTGTTGTTCACCTTTAAGGCTTTAGTATTAACTGCTGTTATACAAATCGGTTTATATCCTTTAATTGTAGACCAAGGTGAGCGTACACAGTTATTTTTTAGTAATCCAAATCAGTTAGCTCTGTATGGATTATGCATGTTAATCATTTCAAATATCATAGCAGAATGTATTAAAATAAAACTTATTTATGTTTTATTTGTATCAGGAATATTTACAATGTTAATAATAATTTCGGCTTCAAGATCAGCTGCTGTTGGCGTCATATTGTTTTGGTTATTCTTCTTTGTAAAGTCAAGAAAACATGTCTTAGTATTGGCAACTGCTATTTTGATTACAATAGCTGCTATAAGTATTACTGGAAAATTTGACCCTAATAAATTTACAACTATAAATTATGTTTTTGAACGGCTTACAGTACAAAATAACACTTATAATCAAGGGTTAGACGGTAGAGGATTTAATAGAATTATTGAATTTCCACAATACTTATTATTTGGGGCTGGAGAAGGAAAATATGCACGATTTGGTAGCCGAATCGAATTACATTCAACTTTTTACAGTATATTATTTTGTTATGGAATTATTGGATTAGGATTGTTTATGATAGCAATATTTACCCTTTTTAAAGGATTTAATAAGCAAGTTATTATACTTTTTTTAGTATTAGCTCTATTTGCTCAAGTACATATGGCTTTAAGGTTACCGATTTTTTGGATTACTTTATTGTTTTTAAATCATTTGGCGAGCTATAAAACAATCATTATAAATACCACAATTAAAGAATTAAAATAATAATTTAAATATTAAAAAATTTATTTTTAATTACTACAAAAACGAAAGTGTCACATGTGCGGAATAATTGGTTTAATACGAAAACAAGCCAACAAAGAACAATTACAATCTGTTCTTACTAATATGAATGAACTTATTTATCATCGCGGTCCAGATGACAAAGGTTATTTTATTGATTGTACAAAAGAGAATCAATCAATTGGAATGGCGATGAGACGTTTATCAATTATTGATCTAAACTCAGGTGTCCAACCTATATATAATCACGACAAGAGCATTGTAATTCTCTACAATGGAGAAATATATAATTACTTAAAACTTAAATCGGATTTAGAAGCTGATGGTGTTGAATTTAACACAAAAAGTGATACAGAAGTTATTCTGAAATTATATGAAACAAGGGGTGAAAAAAGTTTTCAGGAATTGGATGGGATGTATGCCTTTAGCATTTATGATGCTAACAAAAACATGGTGTTTATTGCTCGAGATTTTTTTGGCGAAAAACCATTATACTATCACAAAAATGAATCTGGTCTGGTTTGGGCATCGGAACTAAAATGCATAATTAATGAACTTCCTCAAAAACCGGAAATATCTAAATTTGGTCTTAATTTATTTTTTAAGTTAACCTATATACCCGCTCCATATACAATATATGAAGATGTCTTTAAATTGCGTCCAAACCATTACATAGCTTATAATTTAAGTACACACGAATTTGATATTCATGAAACAGGTTTATTAAATTATAAAAAGTCCAATTCACTGTCATTTGATAATGCCAAAAAGAAACTCAATTCTTTGGTTATGGAAAGTATTGAAAGTCGATCTATTTCAGATGTCCCTTTAGGCACCTTTTTATCTGGGGGTGTAGACTCATCTATAGTTAGTTTCGGACTTTCGAAATTATCAGACCTCCCAATAGATACTTTTTCTATAGGATTTGAAAAGGCTTCATTTGATGAAACTAAAAAATCTCAACTCGTAGCAAAACTTATTAATAGTAATCATCATGAATACAAAATTTCCGAAAATGATATCAAAGAACATTTGGATGATATTTTATTAAATTTTGATGAACCTTTTGCAGACTCTTCAGCTCTACCAACTTATATTGTGTCTCAAAAAGCAAGAAGTCATGTGAAAGTTGCGCTTACTGGAGATGGTGGCGATGAAGTTTTTGGTGGATATAACAAATATTTTATTGGTAAGTTAAACACAAAATACACTAATGTTATTCCAGAGTTTTTGCATAAGGGGCTAAAAGAAACAGTCACTAAATTATTATCTACATCTGATGATAAAAGAGGGAAGCGCTTTAAATTCAAAAAGCTTGTAAATGCAATTGATTACAATGATAATAATTACTGGGACATTATATCATTGGGTTTTGGAAGAGACACTAATCTCCTTCTTAATTCGAATTATCGTATTTCTAATGTTTTTGACTATTATAAATCAATTAGTAAAATTTCTAAGCCAAAAACATTACAAGATTATCGTGACATTGACAGACACCTAAGTTTAGAAGGGGATTTATTGGTTAAAGTAGACAGAACAAGCATGTTAAACTCATTAGAGTGCAGATCTCCATTTTTGAATAAATCGTTATGGGAGTTTTCAAGTAGCCTTCCAGACAACTATCTATTACGTGGTTGGAACAAAAAATATATATTAAAAGAAGCTTTTAAACATGAATTTCCAAATGGTTTTTTAGATAAATCTAAGAAAGGATTTGTAGTGCCAGTTGGAGATTGGTTACGTGATGGGTTAAGGCCGGAATTAGAAACTTATATTGATACTCTATTCTTAGAAAAACAGGATATTTTTAATATAGATTATATCAAGAATATTATTTCAAACCATCTTAATGGAAAAGAAGATAATAGTTATCAGGCTTGGGCATTCTATACATTTCAAAAGTGGTATTGTCATGTTTATACTAAATTTAAATTATGACAAAAAAACTTTGCATTGTAGGTGGTGAAGATGTTCACAAACGCATTAATCTTTCAAAGTATTTGATTAGTGCAGGATTTGACGTGACCATACTTGGCACGAGTGAACAACAATTTCCCAATGAAATTAATTATATTCATTATAACTTAAATAGGAAGTTCTCATTTATTTCAGATTTTAAAACCATCATGTTTTACAAGTCTTTTTTTAAAAAACATTCATTCGACATTATTCATACTTATGACACAAAACCGGCATTTCTACTTCCATTGGCATTGATAAAGACAAAAACGCCTATCAGTAGAACGATTACGGGATTAGGGACTATATTTATGTCTAAACGAATTTCTAGTTTCCTATTGCGTAGAGTTTATTTTATTTTTCATTCTACCGTAAAGAATAGAATCTCTCAAACCATATTTCAAAATACTGATGATCGAGACCTTTATTTGAACAAGGATTTAATTACTAAGGCAAATCATAGTATGATATTAAGTAGTGGTATTGAACTTAAGGACATTCCCCAAAGAGCAAAACGTAATAATTCTCAATTTACTTTTATTTGTGTTGCTCGATTAGTATATGAAAAAGGTATAATTAATCTCATAGAAGCCGCTAGAATATGTCAAGCTAAAGGCTATGATTTTAAATATCAAATTGTTGGTCCATTAGAAGAAAACTCTAAACGACTGAATGAAACAATATTAAAACAATATGATGATATTGTAGATAGATTGGGGTCAAGAACAGATATTATTGATCTTCTCACAAAGGCTGATGCTTTTATTTTACCCACATTTAGAGAAGGCTTTTCTAGAGTGCTCTTAGAAGCCGCGGCAGTTGGCTTGCCTTTAATAACAACTAATGTACCAGGTGTAGGAGATATTGCTAGACATGAAAAAGAAGGGCTTATTGCCGAAGTTAGAAACTCTGAGTCTCTTGCGAAGGCAATGATCAGAATGGCCACTGATAGAACTTTAGCAAATGAATTGGCTAATAATGCATTGCATCGTGTCGAATTATTTAGTCTAGAAACAGTTGCATCGCAATATATATCTATATTTAACAACATAATTGACAGTAAAAACAAATGAAAATTCCCTTTTCCCCTCCATATATTGACCAAAATGTTCTAAGTGAAGTTGAAGACTCACTTAAATCTGGTTGGATTACAACTGGCCCTAAAGTAAAAAAACTTGAGGCATTGGTAAGTCATTATACAAAGGCACCAGAAGTGTTATGTGTTAATTCGGCGACTTCAGGTTTAATGTTAGCTTTATCCTGGTTTGGTGTTAAAAAAGGAGATGAAGTTATAATTCCAGCATATACTTATGCTGCCACCGCACTTGCCGTGATGCATGTTGGAGCAACTCCTGTAATGGTGGACATAGAAAACGATTTTAATATTTCCATTCCTGCAATTAGAAACGCCATAACGGCTAAAACAAAAGCAATTATTCCAGTTGATATTGCTGGATGGCCATGCAATTATGAAGCCATAAATCAATTGATTCAACAAAAAAGAGAACTATTTATACCTGAAACAGAAAATCAAAAGAAGCTAGGCCGTATCTTATGTTTGTCGGATGCAGCACATTCTATAGGTGCACAATACAAGAATAATTCAACAGGAATTCTAACCGATATTACCGTATTTTCATTTCATGCCGTTAAAAATGTAACAACGGCAGAAGGCGGTGCGATATGTTTAAATCTACCAGACCCATTTAATAATGAAATAGAATATAATTTTTTAAGATGCAATTCATTAAACGGACAAACCAAAGATGCTTTTACAAAAAGCAAAGCGGGATCATGGCGGTATGATATTATATATCAAGGCTTTAAAATAAACATGCCTGATGTATTGGCAGCTATAGGCGTTGCACAAATGCCAACATACTTTAAAACGGTGCTTGATGCTAGAAAGCAAATTCATCGTGATTATAACGCTTACTTTTCAGAAAAGGAATGGGCCATTTCCCCTCCTTTTCAAAACGATCTAGCTAAATCATCTTGTCATTTATATGCATTGCGAATTAGAGAGATTACTGAAGACCAACGGGATGCCATTATCGAGTTAATTGCAGATTATGGGGTTGCTGTTAATGTGCATTTTCAGCCTTTGCCCCTATTAAGTCTATTTAAAGAAAACGGGTATAAAATTGAAGACTACCCCAATGCTTATTCAAATTACGCCTGTGAAATATCGCTGCCTATTTACCCACAACTAACGAAAGAGCAACTTCAATACATAATGAAAACTGTAACAAAAGCTGTGGAAACTATATTATGATAAAACGATGTTTTGATATTATATTCTCAATTATTGGGCTGATTTTTTTGTCACCAATACTCATTATCATAGCTATAACGCTAAAATTAGACTCTAAAGGCCCCGTTTTATTTCAACAGGACAGGGTTGGTAAGGATAATGAAGGTTTTAAAATTTTTAAGTTTAGAACAATGCGCTTAAATGCTGACAAACTCGGATTGCTAACAGTTGGAGACAAAGACCCTAGAGTAACTAAAGTAGGTTATTATTTAAGGAAATATAAATTGGATGAATTCCCTCAATTATTTAATGTTTTTATTGGTAATATGAGTTTTGTTGGACCGAGACCAGAGGTAAGAAAGTATGTTAACCACTATACTGTAAGCGATCTGGAGATCATAAAACTAAAACCTGGAATCACTGATTACGCTTCTATTTATTTTAGAAATGAAGCTGAATTGCTTAAATCGGCAACTGATTATGAAAAAACATATATAGAAGAAATAATGCCTGAAAAAATTAGGCTCAATAAAATTTATCTGAATAAAAACAATATTTTTATTGATGTTAAGATAATTTTTAAAACCCTTTTATCAATAATTACTTAAAAATAATTAGAACAATATGAATGGACAGTTTGTAATATCACTTGATTTCGAAAAAATTTGGGGTGTGTTTGATGTCATACCATCAAATGGTGATTATATTGAAAACATTGAATGTGTTGATCTGGTAATTGGAAAATTACTGGAATTAAGCAGCAAATACAATATAAAGCTTACCTTTTCAACGGTTGGTTTTTTATTCAATAAAAATAAGGAAGAGTTTTCAGCTAACACACCTCATGAATTACCTAACTATTCCATTAAAAAATTCGATCCTTATCCTTTAATTAAAGACATCAAAGATTCTGAAGATTTAGACAATTTGCATTATGGGTATCAATCTTTAATAAAAATAGCAAGCCAAGATCAACATGAAATTGGAACGCATACCTATTGTCACTATTATTGCTTAGAAGAAGGCCAAACCATTGAGCAATTTGAAGCTGATTTAAAAATGGCTAAAAAAGTTGCGTCCAACCTAAATATTAAAACGCAAAGCATTGTGTTTCCCCGCAATCAAATTAATAACGACTATTTAAAATCATGTTTTGACAATGGAATTATAGCCTACAGAGGTTTTGAAGATCATGCCATATATAGATCCTATTCTGAAAACAAACCTTCAAAACTATCACATAGAGCTATGCGGTTTATAGATTCCTTCGTGAACATTACAGGTGAACACACCTATAATCTTAAAGATTTAAGATCCTCAAGCATCGTTAATTTACCCGCTAGTCGGTTTCTTAGACCCTACTCGAAAAAACTAAAATTTTTGGAGCCTTTGAAAATAAATAGGGTTACAAAGGCAATGAAAAAGGCAGCAAAAAATAATGAGTTATATCATTTATGGTGGCATCCTCATAATTTCGGAACGCATATGGAAGAAAACTTTGAAGGTCTAGAAAAAATATTTAAAACATTCGAACAACTTCATAAGTCTCATAATTTTACGAGTAGTACAATGACCGAATTGGCAAATAGACTAAAAAAATAAGTTCAAAATGACTTCTCTATTTATAGAATTAAATAATTTCTCGAACTAGTCAGCAAAATTGGTTTTATTTTATATGCTTAAAACAAATAGATAAACGCAGACTCGTAAGAGCGTTTATAACCTAAAATTTAGAATTGAATCTATTGCTTAATGTTAAACATTTATAAGTATAAAGTGAGTTGTCGAAGAATACATGCAAAAGAACTCATTTATTTGAAAATTAAGTACAATTAAACTAATATCGAAAACTAAATAAAAGTTAAGAAATGGAAATATTACGTAAAGTACCTTTTATAAACAAAATATTAATCCTATTATTCAGTGCTTTTTCTATTGTATTAATTGTTTTATATTCTGAGATTGTACCTCGTCTAGTTGACTTTACTGAAGAACATGTTCAAACATATGATGGAGTGATTGATGATAATCAAATTTTTATTTTAGAGATTACAGTTTTATTTTTTATTTGTTTCGGATTTCTTATTAGTTTGGTCCTTCTTTTCAATTTTCATAAAAAGTTTATAAAATTCATTTTATCTTTTATAAATACTGAAAAGTTTACAACGGTCTTTTTAAAAGATTATTTAATGTCCAATGCTAATTACACAAGAAGAGCTGTGATAATTAGTACAATTACGGTGATTTTTTTGCATTTCAATTTTTTGATTTTTGGTCCATCTGATGGCCCGGACCCGAATAATCCATATAGTGAAAGCCTTTTAGAACACGTGAGTTCTTTTATGTTTTTTATAGCCTCTATGTTACTATTTGTTTCCATTTATTATACTTTAAAAGGCAAGGTTTCAAAAAAAGATAAAAGAATTATCTCAAGATTACTCGTTGTTTGCGCATCGGTACTTTTGTTTTTGTTTCTAGAAGAAATAAGTTGGGGTCAACAATATTTTAAATGGGAAGCCAGTGGTGTTTTTAAAGAAAGTAATTTTCAAAGTGAAACAAACTTACACAATTTTATAAATCCGTTTTTCAGGTTTATTTACCCATTACTAGGGATGGGGTTATTTATAATTTTATACTGTTATTGGTTCTTTTTCAATGGAGATAAACCCTTTTGGTTACAAGTTATTATGCCTCATGAAAGTTTAATATTATTAACTTTTTATATTGCATGTTCTAGCTTTATTGGTGAAAGTGAAATTTTTGAACAAATCCTTTCACTATTTACCTTACTTTATAGTATCCGTATATTTTTGTGTTTAAAAAGGGCTCATCAGACTAATCTAGAAAACCCTTAAAAAAAAATCATCCTGCAGAACACAAAAACTAATTACTTTTAGAGATCTTTAAATTATTGTTAGCTCCAACGGCATAATACAATCCATCTACACTGTTATTCTTGTAAATTTGCATCGTTTTTAATTTTTCTGCCTTACTGAATAAATAAGAAAACAGAGGTTTTCTCAACATGCTATAATCGTCATGATCCAAATTGATTTCAGTTAAAATTTCAAGATCAATTTTCTCGTCTTTAAGAACGGATACAGCATAGTTGCTGCCCTTATATTTTGAGCTAATTCCTTTCAGTTTAAATTTAAGTATACTATATAGAAAATTTACCTTTTTATCTCTCAAATACTGTTTGAGTTTAAAGAACGAACTCATAATGTTTGCTACGATTTTCGCTTTAATTGAGCTAGAATCATATAAAATATGACAATGATAATTATATTGATGATTGGCCCAGCGATCTTTGTATTCATATTGACCTTTAGAAAAATCAAAGGTTTTAATATCATTCTCAAAACACCATTCCATAAGTTTAATGATAACCGTATGACCAAGGTTAAACTTTATATAATCAATATTAAAAGTACTTATCGCAAAATACATAATCTCATCTGCCAAAAAACCTATGGACAAACCAATTGGAGTTCCATTGTTATAGACTACGTTTATGAGCGCCTTCTTTTCTAATATCATGTTATAAACAAGCTCATGATAATAATCCCATTCTGAAAGTATGCTATTATCTAAACCTAAAGACCCAAATCTCTTAGATAGAATTAATTTAAAATGTTTAAATATAAACTCATACTCCTCCTTAGAAATTTCTCCATATATTATTTTATACTCGATATCGAAACAGGTCTCAAGTCTTTTGATGCCTTTTCTAAATTTATATCTACTACTGGATTTATATTTATTAATAAAATAATCTTCAAAAGTTTCAAAATCCTGAAAATTTGCCGAATAGCCTTTATATTGTCTGATTTTTTTTAAATTCAAATCTCCAGCTTGCATAAACTCCATGCCATAGTATTCTGGAACATCATAAATTAAAAATGTTTTACCTAAATAGTCAGTCTTGTCTAAATCAATATCATAATACATCCCATTAGTTATATTTTTACCTGCATTAAAATATATTGGAAAATATTTATCTTTTAAAAAACTAACACCATTTATGAAATCAAAATGATAAGTCGTTTTATTACTGGCAAAATGTTTGAGCCATGTTGAAGTAAATACTTTAGATAGGAAAGGGTTATTGCGCATCATTTATTAATACTTAATTTTATCAACCTTAAATTATTTTTTAACCCAATGGCGTAAAAACAATTTTCACTTGAATTGCATTTATAGAATTCTACATTTAATATTAGTTCAGGAGATTTATAATAATAATCAAAAATAGCTTTTCTCAAGGACATTTGATTTTCATCATAAATATTAATTAGGTCTGATTGATTATAATCTAAATCTTCCTTATCGATTAAGTCTATTTTAAATCGGTCTTGTCTTGTGCTTTTTTTTGCATTAATATTAGACCACTTATAAACAAAATCATTATATTTCTTTATAATCTTTTTATCTCTTAAAATTCTTTTAAAATCAAATTTTTTCTTAATGCCAAAAGCAAGTATATTACATAGTACAGAAGATGAATCATAAATTAAATGATGATGTTTTTGATATCTATTATCACTCCATCTTTTCTTATAATCAAAATCACCATGGGTATAATCAAATAACGTAATATTGTTATTAAAACTCCATTCTAACAGTTTATAAATTGTGGTATGCCCAATATTAAACTTGTAATAGTCAATATCAAAAACAGTTAATGCTTCAATTAGTATTGAATCAAAATGATAATTAAACGTGATTCCAATTGGTTTATTGTTATCATAAACTACAAACAATGACGCCTTTTTATTATTAATCATTATATAAGCCAGTTCAACATAATAAGACCATAAATTGGAATCGAGTTCTCCACAACGCTCTTGTTTATCCGAATATCTTTTTTCTAGTAAGGTATAGAAAACATCAAAAACACATTCAAGTTCTTCTGAAGAGATTTTACCATAATACATGGTGTATTTTATATCAAAACACAATTCCAAGCGTTCTATATTTCTTCTAAATTTATATCGGCTATTTGATTTAAAAACAGACTTCATATACTGATCCAAACTTTCGTAGTTTGATACTTCAGTAGTATAGCCTTCATATTGAAAAAGTTTTTTTAATTTAAGAGCTCCATCATTATTGAAGTCTTCTAAATTATGATAACTAGGGATATCCCTAATTACAAATACCTTCCCTTTATAATCTGTACAATCATCTTTGGAAAATTTATAAGTTATGCCACTGGTTAGATTAACTCCAATATTAACATAAATTGGTAGTCTTTTATTCTTAATAAAACTGACGTTCTTAATAAAATTAAAGGATTCTCCGTCTTTAGAATTATTAAAATACTTCAACCAAATTTTTTTCAAGGAACCTTCGTTGAAAGGATTATTATTCATTAATCAATAATTTATAAAATAATTACAGCTTATATTACTCAAAAACTGCAAAACATCACTAAATGGGTGAATAATTTTAGCAGTTGGCATCAATTGAATTCACTAAGATAAAACGTAAATAACTCAATAGCAAAGCCTTGTGATTTTATGTCTTAAATTCTAGTAAATAAAAATATCCAGATGAAAATAATGTTCTTTTAATAAAGTTCTTCATAAATTGAATAATATTATCTCCCTATTTTGGCTAATACGATGAAATGCTTGTAATAAAGATGAAGCACAAAGTTCATTTTTTAAAATCGTAGAAATTAGTTATTTATCGTTTTTATTTGATGAAGACTTCATAAACATTGATATTTACCATGCGTGATTATGAAAACAAAGTTTGATTTCTAATATCTAACTATCAATGTCAGACAAACGATGGTATAGGCTAGATTTCATAAATGAGGTTTTTAAACGATGTTGAATTGTTCCCTGTGAACAAATGCTAATGGAATAGAAAACTGAATCAAATATATTTTTAAGTAGAAGTATTACCACTGAAACGTAACAAATACATTTTGCTTTAATTTTATTAAAATCAGCAATAAAGGTGAAATCGAATTCAAATTTACATTGGTAATCTTATTTCGCCTAAAGAGAAGAGAATAGAATACAACCCAAACCTATTATAACTATTAATCTTTACAAAATGACCTATAATGTTAAAATGGTAATTAAAACAGACTCTGATTATGTTTAAAAATAAACTATATCAGGTATCTCAAAAGTACGCTTCAAAATGGCTAGTCCTTTTATTTGATGTGAGTATTGTTATACTTACATTTTTTCTTGCCTATTTTATTCGCTACAATTTTAAATTTGATTTTGATTTTGAAAAATATCTTAGCGAAATTCCTTTTGTATTTCTCGCAGCGGTAATCAGTTTTTTTATCGTAGGAACTTATAAAGGGATTGTAAGATTTACAGGCACTAAGGATGTAGTTAACACCATTATTGGAACAAATATTTTAGCGACAATCTTGCTACTCACCACTTTTCTTACAAGGCGTTATGATTTCATTATCCCATGTAATATTTCTGGTTCTGTCATTTATATTCATTTGTTATTAAATATTCTATTCTTAATATCCTCTAAATTTTTAATTAAAAGCATTTATAAATCTATAATATCAAAGATTAAAACCAAAACAAGCGTTTTAATTTATGGCGCGGGTAGCTCCGGGAATATTACTTACAATGCCATAACTAATGATATTAAAACAAATATCGAAGTTGTTGGCTTTATTGATGATGACGAAGGCATGATTAATAAAAAAATTAACATGCTCAATGTCTATAGCTTAGACCGGATTGACAAAGATTTTATAAAAAAGAATAATATAGATGAAATTATAATTTCATTTCAAAATATTAATTATCATCGATTACTTAAAATATCAAGTAATTTTTTAGAAAAATCTGTAAAAGTTAAAATCGTTCCTCCAGTAAAACAATGGATTGATGGAGACCTGCAAGCAAGTCAAATAAAAGATGTCAACATTGAGGATTTACTTGGAAGAGAACCAATTAGCTTTAAAAACCCTGTATTGGTTGATGAATACAGTAATAAAGTTGTTTTAATTACTGGTGCTGCAGGATCAATTGGAAGTGAAATTGCTAGAAATTTATGTAATTTTCGTTATAAAAAACTAATTCTTGTAGACGTTGCTGAATCTCAATTATACGACATTCAACAAGAATTTATTCAAAATAAAATTGAAAATTTTGAAATCGTATTAGCAGATGTTTGTAGCATTATAAGAATGGAACAGGTTCTTAAAGATTATAGACCAGAAATAATATTTCATGCCGCAGCTTATAAGCATGTTCCTTTAATGGAAAACAACCCGCAGGAGGCTATTAAGGTTAACGTTGGAGGCACAATTACAATTGCTGAATTAGCAGTTAAGTATAGTGTTGAAAAATTTGTGATGATCTCTACAGATAAGGCTGTAAACCCAACTAATGTTATGGGGGCAAGTAAACGCGTTGCCGAACTCTATATAAGATGTCTTAAAGGTGTCGGGCGAACGAAATTCATAACAACACGATTTGGAAATGTATTAGGTTCTAATGGTTCTGTAATTCCATTGTTTAAAAAACAAATCGAGTCAGGTGGACCATTAACTGTAACTCATAGAGAAATTTGTAGATATTTCATGACTATTCCAGAAGCCTGTTCATTAGTCTTAGAAGCAGCAGCTATGGGTAATGGAGGTGAAATTTTTGTATTTGACATGGGAGAGTCAGTTAGAATAATTGACTTGGCTATTAACATGATCAAGCTTTCAGGACTAAACTATCCTGATGATATCGATATAAAAATTACTGGATTAAGACCAGGAGAAAAAATTTGTGAGGAGTTATTGGCTGATGGTGAGAATATTAAACCTACTTACCATGAAAAAATCATGATTGCAAAAAGTAAATCTATAGATATAAAATTAATTAAATATAAAATATTAGATTTATCAAACACAAATTTAATGAATCAAAACATTGAAATTGTTTCTCAAATGAAAGATATTGTGCCAGAATATATTTCGAATAATTCAAAATTTGAAATTCTGGATTCAACTAATAACTAAAAAGAGCAAAAATGAAATTACAGCTAATTAAGAATAGAACGATTAAACTTTCAGCATTATTGATGATTTTGTTCTTTGCCTCTTGTGCATCCAGGAAAAATATTGTTTATTTTCAAGATGAACCCATAACCACGATTATTAAAAAGCAAGATTTTGTACTTAGATTTAAAACAAATGATTTGCTCACCATTAGAGTCTCAGCTTTAGATCCGGCCGTGGCAAGACCTTTTAATTTAGAAGCAGTTTCATCAAGTACTTCTGTAATTGATGCACGAGGTACCTTAAAAATTCAAACCTATTTAATTGATACTGATGGAAATATTGAATTTCCAGTTCTTGGACTTATAAAACTAGGAGGTCTAACTCGGAGCGAAGCTAATACCAAGCTGAAGGGTATGTTGGCTGAATATATAACGAATCCAATTGTAAACATTCGACTTGCTAACTTTACAATTACTGTACTTGGGGATGTTAATAATCCAGGGACCTTTACAATTCAAGATGAGCGTATTTCTATTACAGAGGCCATCGGTTTAGCAGGCGATTTAACGATTTTTGGTAGAAGGGATAACATTATGTTAATTAGAGAAGTTAATGGTGAAAAGCGTTTTGCGAGATTTGATTTGAGTTCAATTAATGTTGTGAACGATTCCTATTATTATTTGGCCCAAAATGACGTGATCTATATAGAACCAAATAAATCTAAAATAAGGTCATCCAATTATAATCAAAATAATAGTGTTTTACTTTCCGCCATTGGAACCTTGACTACGATCATGGCTATTTTTATAATAAAATAATACGACATTGCGAAAATGAGTACACAGCATAATCAAAATACGAATTTAAGAGAACAACTGGATAAGTATCTATTGAAATGGAAATGGTTTTTATTGAGTTTCATAATTTGTTTCGGCCTCTCATTTTTATATTTGAGATACGCTTCAAATACTTATAAAATAGCAGCTTCAATAAAAATTGCAGATAGTAAAGAACAAAGCACCTTAAAAGAGGCCAATCAAATGAACGATTACGGCTTATTTAAACAAGACCATAATAGTGTTGCTGATGAAATACAGGTATTAGGTTCAAGAACACTCATAACTACCGTAGTGAAAAAATTAAATCTACAGGTTCAGTACTTTATAACTGGTAAAATTAAAGAAACAGAGATTTATAAAAACCCTCCAATATTAATAAATTTTTTGGAAAGTGATAGTACACTAAATACTATTGACACTTCTATTACTATACATGTTGATTCGAAATCTAAATTTTCAATTAAAGGCATTAATAAAAAATACAGCTTTGGAGATAATATAAGAATGTCTTTCGGAGAATTTATACTTACGCCTAATTTTAGTCAGCCTGAAATGCAAATTGGTAAAAATTTAACGGTGAAAATCTCCCCTATTGAGGATGTGAGTTCTTTTTATAATCAAAAAATAAAAATAACCACTTCGGGAGAAAACTCCGGTATTATAAATGTGGAGCTAGACGATCCGGTTATTGAAAAGGCAAAAGATATTTTAAACAATATCATTGCTGAATATAACACCATAGTTATTAACAATAAAAAGGAAATTGTAAAAACCACCTCCGACTTTATTAATAATCGATTGCAAGACGTTTCAGCTGAATTGTCTCAAGTTGATTTAACCTCTGAAAACATAAAAAAAGATAATCGTTTAACAGATTTATCGTCACAATCCAGTATTTTTCTTCAAACCGAAAGAGAGATAGAAGCTCAGCAATTTTTAACCATTACAGAGCTTAACTTAATTGACTATATGACAACTTATCTTGAAGAGAATAATGGGGGTAAAAGTGACCTTATTCCTTCAAACATGTTATTTCAAGACAATTCTATTAACGAAATTACTAGGAAACATAATGACTTAGTAAATCAACGCAACAGAACTTTAAAAAATTCCAGTGAGAAAAACCCGGTTGTGACAAACTTGGATGCGCAAATTATTAGTTTAAAACAAAGTTTAAACGCTAATCTAAAAAGCATTAAATCATCGACTCAAATTAAATTAGATGATTTAAATAAGCAAGATCGAAGAATCTCATCTCAAATATACTCTGCGCCACAAAAGGAACGACAGTTTAGAGATGTTGAACGCCAGCAAAGTATTAAGGAATCTATTTATCTATATTTATTACAAAAACGTGAGGAATCTGCCATTTCTCTTGGTGTCTCGTCTCCTAATGCTATAATTATTGATGCTGCTTATTCAAATTCAATTCCCATTTGGCCAAAAAAGGAAGTTTTATTTTTAGGCGCATTTGTTTTAGGCTTTATAATTCCGTTGAGCTTTATCTATATAATGGAGTTGTTAAATACTAAGATTAGAAATAAACACGATTTGATTAAAGTACTTAGCATTCCATTTATTGGAGATATCCCAAAATCTAATACGAAAAATGTTTTCATTGATAAATTTGACTATTCGGCGAAGGCTGAAGCTTTTAGACTTGTGAGAACAAATATTGACTTCATGCTTCCCAATACTATTAAAACTAAAGGAAAGACAATATTTGTAACATCAACAACGAGTAAAGAAGGCAAATCTCATACGTCCATCAACCTAGCTAAATCATTATCTTTTTCTAATAAAAAAGTTTTAATAATTGAGTCTGATATTCGTGTTCCAAAATTAAACAAATACTTAAAAGTACCTAACACAACAGGCTTAGGTTTAACAAATTACATTATAGATGACAATGTGAATTTTAGTGATGTTATTATTAAAGTAGATGAAAATCTTGATATTATTCCTTGTGGTACAATCCCACCAAATCCTGCCGAACTTTTATTAGATGATAATATAGAACTACTATTCAATGCTGTTAAAAACAAGTATGATTATATTATTGTAGATACTTCAGCGGTTGGATTAGTTACCGATACCCTACTCATTAGTAAATTCGCAGATATGGTATTATTTGTTGTCAGCGCTAATAATATTGATAAACGTCAGCTTCATGTTGCACAATCAATGTACGATACAAAAAGACTCCCTAATATGGTTTCATTATTAAATAGTGTTAAACAAAAAAGAGGTTATGGCTATGGCTATGGAAAAATGCCAAAATAATAATAAATACCTTTTCAATTAAAACCCTATAGAAGCTTGAAGAATAGTTCTAATAGATAGAACCCCTGCACAGCCTAAGAGAATTCTCTTTTATTAAACTTTTCTTCTCTTTTTTTCCTGCTTAAGTAAGTTTAACTCTCTATTGGTTTGTCCTGCAACAGACGTATTTTCTTCTGCCCGACGAATTAAATAGGGCATAACATCTTTAACTGGGCCAAACGGAACGTATTTAGCAACATTATATCCAGCTTTAGCTAGATTGAAGCTAATATGGTCGCTCATGCCATAGAGTTGTCCAAACCAAACACGATTATCATTTTTAGCAATCTCAAGTGTCTCCATTTGCTCCATGGCCAAATAAGAGCTCTCCTCGTTATGAGTTCCTATAAACAATGAAATGTCATCAAGATTGTTTATTATATATGTTTGTGCATTATTAAAGTTGACATCTGAAGCTTCTTTGTCTTTACAAATTGGCGAAGGATATTTTTTTATTACAGCACGTTCTCTTTCCTTTTCCATATATGCTCCCCTAACAATCTTCATTCCTAACTTAAAGTTTTCCTTTTTACTGCGAGCATGTATCGCTTTTAGGTAATCAAGTCTATCCCAACGATACATTTGCAAGGTATTGTACACTATGGCCTTTTCAGTATTATAGAGACGCATCATCTCCTCTACCAATTCATCAGCGGCATCCTGCATCCAGCTTTCTTCGGCATCAATTAATATTTCTACATCTTTCTCTTTCCCTAGCTTACATACCGCATGATATCTGGCTACTACACGATCCCATTCTTCTTGTTCATCATCAGTAAAAGCAATACCCTCACCCTTTTTTTCATATAAATATAAACGCCCAAAACCAGAAGGTTTAAATACTGCTATTGGCATTGCATCCTTTTTTTCTGCAAATTCAATGATCTCTAAAGTCTTTTGAAATGCGGCATCAAATTGTGTTTCAACTTCTTTGCCTTCCACGGAGTAATCTAAAACACTAGAAACGGATTTGTCAAACATATTGTCAATAACCTGAAGACAATCATCCTCATTAACTCCTCCACAAAAATGATCAAATACTGTTGAGCGAATTAATCCTTCTACAGGTAAATTTGCTTTTAATGCAAAGTTTGTAGCAGCGGTACCAATCCTAACTAGCGGCTGATGTGATATCATTTTAAACAAAAAGAAAGCGCGTTCTAATTCTGAATCACTTTTTAATTGAAAAGCAATTTCTGTGTTATTAAATATTTTTGCTCTTGACATTTTCTTAAAGATTTTAAGCAAATATATTTAATAGTAATATACTTTTTTAATAAAATTCTACTTATTTTAACACCCTATAATTTGGCTTTTATTTTATGAAATCTATAGCAACTCCACAGTATTCAATCCACTTTAATTCAGCGTGTTACACCGAATTTAATACATATTTACAAAATTCAAATTTTTCTAAAATATTTATCCTAGTTGACAGCAACACGCACAATTATTGTCTCCCTTATTTTTTATCTCAAGTTGCAACCACACAAGTATTGGAAATTATTGAAATTGAAGCAGGAGAAATCAATAAAACCATAGATACTTGTGCTGGGGTTTGGAGCACCCTTTCCGATGGCGATGCCGATAGAAAATCACTTATGGTTAACCTTGGTGGTGGTGTTGTTACAGATTTAGGGGGGTTCGTTGCCTCCACATTTAAACGTGGTATCGCATTTATTAACGTACCAACATCGTTATTAGCTATGGTCGACGCTTCCGTTGGAGGGAAAACCGGAGTGGATTTAGGTGTATTAAAAAATCAAATTGGCGTTATTAATTTCAGTGAAATGGTATTAATAGATACTAATTTCCTAAGCACATTGCCACAAAATGAAATGCGTTCCGGACTCGCTGAAATGCTAAAGCATGGCTTAATACAAGATGAAGTGTATTGGAATAAAATGAGTGACCTTTCTCAAAGCTCTCTTGCCGACTTAGATAATTTGATCTATGAGTCAGTCATCATAAAAAAGAATGTTGTAATTCAAGATCCTCATGAAGATGGTCTTAGAAAAACATTAAATTTTGGACATACATTAGGTCACGCCATAGAATCTTATTTTTTGAGTTCAGAAGAGAAGACGAGTTTATTACATGGTGAAGCTGTTGCAATTGGAATGATATTAGCTTGTTATATCTCGAACAAGCTCACTGGATTTCCAACTGAGAAACTTAAATCGATTAGGGAAACTTTGTCAAAAACATATGGCAAAGTTGAATTTGACGATCAAGACTATCTTCAAATTATTGAATTATTGAAATTTGATAAGAAAAATACTCACGGAAATATCAATTTTGTTTTATTAGAAGACATAGGAATTCCAAAAATAGATTGCAAAGTTAGCAATGCCCTCATTTTAGAATCTTTCAATTACTATATGACATAGTTGATTGTTTACTTTTTTAATGCGATTTTTACTTTTTGAATTAAAATTATTTGTAATTTTAGCAGAGATAATAATCCTTAGCCTCATTAGGAAATGTATACCTAATAAAAGTTTAGTAAATCCAATTTTTATAAAACTGAATACAACTGTTGTAATCGTCAATAATTAGTAAATAGATGACGATTACTGGTGCTTTTATTAACGATTACAAAAATACAAATGAAACGGGTAATTATTGATTACAAGAAACTGACATCTGAGATTCTATCGCTGTTAAGTAACAAGTTTCCTGATGGATATAACGACAAAGATATTGTTGTTTTTGATAACCATCACAATGAAACCATTGAAGCTGTAGAAGTTAGCACTAAGGACACTACCTATCTTGTTAAAGTGAGTTCAAAACTGCATTATACAATGATTAATTTTGACAATGCTTTAGAAAAAGCTAATATAAAAGATCTAGATTTAAGTAATGAAACTCTAAATGATTAAAAGTAGCGTTCCTTTATTATATTGCAATGATGTGTCTCATGTCCAATAATAATGTAACCCGCTGCTCTGACTGATAAGGGGCTATTACTAGCTACGCCTATTTGTAACATCATGGTATTTGTAAAACTTCCAAACAAGACTCTAGTAGCCGCTCTAACAGCTTTATATTCTGCTAATAACTCATCTTTAGACCTAGAACTAACTTCCGAATTAGCCAAATAATCATCTTGATTGAATCCTGGTAATTCTACCTTATCTTTTCTTGCAAAGCAAAGTGCTCTATAACAAAACACTCTTTCGGTATCAATAATATGCTGAATAATTTCCTTGATTGTCCACTTACCATCAGCATAACGATAGCTCAACTTATCCGCTGTAATTGATTCAAACAATTCTAAAGTTTTATCGAAACTGCTTTCTAAGCCATCTAGTAGTTTTACATTTTTTGATAAACTAATATAGTTTCCGTAATAAGCGTTGTATTCGTTGGTTTCTAACATGATTTTATCTTTATCCCACCAAAGGATTTAACCTGTGATGCTCGCATTAATATATTTAAGGTCTTTTATTTTTCACAACTCCTTGGAATGTAGCTAGTTTATTGACTTACGATAATAAAAAAGTCCTTTATTGAGATTTCAATAAAGGACTTTGCTTTATGTTTCGAAATCAATCTTTAAAGTTCATTAAAAATAGAATGCATTAAGCGCTTTTTATCATTAATGCTTTCTTCCAATGAAATCATTGTTTCAGTTCTATATACGCCTTCAATATCATCCAGCATAAAAATAACCTCTTTTGCATGTGTAGTATCCTTTGCTCTTATCTTACAAAAGATATTGAATTTCCCTGTGGTAATATGGGCTACAGTTACAAATGGAATCTCATTAATGCGTTGTAGCACAAATTTTGTTTGAGAAGTATTTTGCAAAAACACTCCTACATAAGCAATAAAGGAATACCCAAGCTTATGGTAGTCAAGAGTTAATGAAGAACCTTTGATAATGCCAGCATCTTCCATTTTCTTAACTCTTACATGAACTGTACCAGCTGAAATTAATAATTTTTTAGCTATATCTGTAAAAGGAATTCTTGTATTATCGATTAACATATCAAGAATCTGATGATCAATTTCGTCTAATCTAAATTTTGCCATTTTAAATATTTGTTAAATAAAAAGCAAAAATAGTACATTTTTATTAAAGATAATGTGTTTTTGATTAATTATTTACGGAATTTAATAAAAATATCTTATTATTAATAATTACGAAATCGATTGAGTTAGACACTTTTAAGCTTTTATTCTTTGGTAATTCTAAAAGCTGTTCTCTTGCTTCTATTGTATTGTGCCCATAGTATTTTGATAGGTCTCCAAATTTTTTGACTATTGGATTGAAAACAACTTCATTATCTTTCAAAATTTCTTCAAACTGAAAGGCAATATCCATAACCGACTCCCCTTCAGAAGTTATTACCCTAGCATTTCGGATAATAATATCATAAAATAGTTTTTTGTTTTCCGGAATATTAAAATAGCCCTGATAATTTAATCCAAGAGTGTCATGATCACTTACAATTAAGTTTAAAGCCCCAAGCATCGACATAAACAAATACTTTCTCACAACTTCTCTGCTATAATCATTGGCGAAATGTCCTGCTTCAAATAGAATAGTAGGCACACTTTGACTCTGAAACGTATCTCCTACACAATTTATATTAAAAGCATCATCATAAATTCCAACCTGATTTGGAATATGATCCTGTAAGAACGCGTTCATCCCAGCAATGAGTTCCATAGCTTTTTGTCTATTTGCAGTTACCGTACAGGCTTCATCTTGAGCTGGCGCTAAAAAACTAAGAGTTGCTGATGCATTGGCCTCACCAGCACTAAAAATAGTACGTTGTCCATGCAAATTGAAGCAATAATCTGGCTTAAACTCGTCAAAAACCTGCCTTAATATCCTGCTTTCTGGTTGTGATAGATTTTGAGCATCCCTGTTTAAATCAACATTATTAGCATTTACCCGAGTATACGCCTTGGCGCCATCAGGATTAAGAATTGGTATAAAATAGAAAGTACAAGCCTTAATAACTGTCGTATTATCAATATGTGAAAAACTATTAAATAAATCAAAAAGCACTTTAGTGGTCGTTGACTCGTTGCCATGCATTTGTGACCACATTAATATTTTTATTTCACCACTTCCAAATTTTACGCCATACACTGGTTTTTTATTTACAGAGAAACCAATTGTATCAACTTTGAAATCTCCATTCAGACTTTTTAATAGAGGTTCAATATGTTTATTTGTAATATATCGATGCTGTAATTTCGCCTCTTTGTAATTGTGAAATTGCTTTTCAAAATCAATCCTGTTTGTCATAATCAAAATAATGATTTACAAAAGTAAACAAACTAACATTTACAATTGTAAACAAATAATTGAAATTTTATTGTTTACAATTGTATCAAATTACCCAATATTCAACCCCAAAAATAAAGTTTAAGTTGAATTTTATATAAATATGAATAATGCCGTGTGTTTCACAAAGTTATGATTACTTACTTAATGTATTTATTCATCTTTATTTGAATTGAAATCATATTTTATTTATGTTTTAACAGTTAAACCCTTCAAAAACAAACTCAAATCGACTACCTTTGTTTACAATGATAAACACAGAGGATTTTATAAAAAGATTACAGAAAATTATAGGCTATTACAATTTATCGGCCTCTGCTTTTGCAGATAATGTAGGCGTCCCTCGCTCAAGTATTTCTCATATATTATCAGGAAGAAATAAACCGAGTTTGGAGTTCGTTATGAAAATTCTCAGTGGCTTCCCAGATGTAGATTTATATTGGCTTCTCAATGGCAAGGGCAATTTTCCTTCTCTTGAGAAATCCAATTCTAAAAAAAAGATAGAGCAAACCGAGGCTCCTTTGCCTCCACCCTATCAAAATATATCAAATCAAGAAATTGACCGTGTTATAATTTTTTATAAAGATGGTAGTTTCAAAAATTATACAAATTAAAAAGTTTCTTTAGTACATTTGCTTTCAAATTTAGATTTAGATGAGAATTATATTTCTTTTAGTTATTGCACTAACTTTTACAAGTTGTTATCAAATTGAACGTAATTGTATGGATTATAAAACAGGAACGTTTGAAAGTACTATTATAATTGATGACAAGGCCTACACTTCATCTTTTATTAGAACTAATGATATGCAGATTGAAACTTTTGAAAACAATACAGATTCTGCAAGTGTACGATGGATCAATGATTGTGAAGTGATTTTTAAAACCATCAACCCTAATAGCATGGCTGAACGAAAAGATATTCATCTAAAAATTTTAGTTACGACTGATTCTAGCTATACCTTCGAATATTCGTATGTAGGTGAATCAAGGAAGCAGAAAGGAATTGCCACTCGGGTAAATTAGAATTTGATACTCTGCTAAAACGTCATATCAAGCAGCGTATCGTCTTCCTTAGGCACTATTATATATCTGGGTTATTTAAGTGTTTTCCATAAAAAAACCTCGAGCTTTAGCTCAAGGTTTAATACATTTAAAAACTCTCATTATTAAATGTTAAATCTTAGCACATTTATTTTAGTTAGTTTAAAGATATATAAGCTAAGCGCTTTTAAACAATATTATCGTTGAAACCCATCTTTTATTTGTTGAAGTAAAAAACAGATTATTAAAGATTCATATTACAATAGCTTCGCTAATCAAAAAACAGTGTTTGCTCATTGCGAGACGCCACTCACCCATTCTTACTTTTAATTGACTCATTTAGAATATAGTTTTACTTAATCATAAAATAGGTCTCAAAGAGCGTATTACTTGTATGACCCTAACTTCTGATAGTTGGGAACGATAATCATGCGTCCAAAGTGTTATGTCTAAAACAGGATGGTCTAAAGAATATATTCTGAAATATTAGTATTCTCCTTTGAGGCCTTATTTTTAAAGCTCTGCAAAGTCTTTAATAATATCTTCTAGGGCTAGTTTAACTATTCCCGTTAAGTTAGAGACCCATACTCTGTCCAAGATCCATCATAGACACTGAGGTCTTTATAACCGGACATCTCTGCAGCTAATGCTAATATACAAGCAGTGATGCCAGAACCACAAGAAAAAATCATTCCTTTATTTGAAACTTTTAAATCTTTAAAAATCCTTCTAAGATCTGCCTCAGATTTTAAACAATTCCCATCCATCAAAGTAGCAAATGGCAAGTTAACAGAATTAGGAATATTTCCAGATCTCAATCCTTTTCTCGGTTCTTCAACCTGTCCATTAAAGCGTATACTTGAACGCGCATCAAGAATTAAACAATTGGAATTATTAGATAAGTGTTCTATATCATCAAAGAAATTGAAATATTCGGGATTGTAACTGGCTTCAAAGTTGCCCGAATTATACTCAATTGTATTTTTATTCTCAACAGCGTACCCTGCATGTTCCCATTGTGGTAGACCTCCATCTAGAACGGCTACATTATTAAACCCAAATGCCCTGAATAGGTACCAAGCTCTAGCACTTGAATAAATCCCTTTGTCGTCATAAACCACAATGGCACTATCTTTATTTATACCTAGAAGTTGAGCTTCTAATTTGAATTGATTTGCTGAAGGGACTGTATTTGGAAAAGAAGCAGAAACATCACTAAACTTGTTCTTAATATCAATAAAACGAGCCTTTGGGATTTGTCTAGTCTCATTTTCGCTTCCATCACCGGTAACATTTTTAATGCTTGCATCGAGAATTATAATATTTGATGCCTCTTTATTTTTACTAAGCCATTGTACTGAAACTAATGAGCTTTCAATTGAAACCATAGTATTCCTATATTAATTGTCTTGAACCGTTTTATGGAATGTAGCGGGTCTATCAAGGGCTTGTTCCCTGTCTAAGCACAAGATTCCATAAAACGGATCATAAATTCTTCCAGCTTTATTTTTGGCTTATAACTATTATTTTACTTCATCATAATTATCATCCCAATTTTCCACATGTGGTTTTCCGAATTTCCCAACTGATTTTGCAACCAACATAGACACTGCTGCATCTCCTGTTACATTTACAACTGTTCTACACATATCCAATGGTCTATCAACGGCAAAGATTAATGCTAAACCTATGGCGAGCTTATCGGCTGGAAATCCAATTGATTCTAACACAATAACTAACATTACCATTCCTGCTCCAGGGACAGCTGCACTCCCAATAGACGCTAATAAGGCGGTAAGTACTATAATTAATTGATTTTCAAAAGTCAGGTCGAATCCTAGGGCTTGAGCGATAAAAACCGCAGCTACTGCCTGATATAAACTCGTACCATCCATGTTAATAGTAGCACCAACTGGTAGCACAAAACTAGATACTTCTTTATCCACACCAATATGTTCTTCTACACGTTCCATAGTAACGGGCAAAGTTGCTGCGCTACTACTCGTAGAGAATGCCAATAATTGTGCAGGACTTATTTCTTTTAAAAACCAAAAAGGGTTTTTCTTGGTTATGGTTGCCACGAGAATACAATAAAAAGTTATCATTAATAAAAGACCCAACACAACAACCCCTGCATATTTAACTAGTGCTAATAATAAATCTGGATCTCCTGAAGAGACCACCACACTAGCCAAAAGTGCAAATACGGCATAAGGCGCTGATAACATAATGAGATCAACCATTTTAAGAACCACATCGTTTAAAGAATCAAAAAACTTTTTAAGAGGTTTAGCTCTCTTTTCTCCAATTAAAAGCATGGAAATACCCAAAAATATAGCGAAGAATATTACTTGCAACATCAAGGCATTATCACTCATTGCATTAAATGCATTATCGGGAACCATATCTTCTAAAAATTGTAATGGCCCACTAATTTGCTGAATTGTAGCTTCTGCTATTTTATCTTGCACCCCACTATTTTGAGCATAAGTATCCGTCAGTTTGGCAATTGTTTCTTCGGAAATACCATCACCTGGTCGCAACACATTTACCAAAACCAATCCAATAGTAATTGCAAATATTGTGGTTATCACATAAGTTATAATTGTTCGAATACCAATCCTTTTAAATTTCGATATGTCCTTAAGATCAGAGATCCCCTTGATTAAAGAAGCCAAGATTAAAGGAATAGCGATAAGTTTTAATAGCTTGACGAAAATAGTTCCGAGAGGTCTTATCCAATCATCAGAAAAGTTTTTCCCTCCATCAATTTGTAGCATGATAAAACCAAAGATTAAACCAAGTAACATTCCTATTAATATTTTCCAGTGTAATGCAAGTTTCTTCATATAATCCTTAAATTTTAGATGTTTTATTAATTAAATAGTAGTCTGCCAAAACCAAAGCTGCCATAGCTTCTACAATTGGTACCGCTCTGGGTACAACACAAGGATCATGACGTCCTTTTCCCTGCATTTCTACGATGTTTCCATCTTTATCAATTGTATTTTGCTTTTGCATTATAGTTGCAACGGGTTTAAATGCTACACGAAAATAAATATCCATGCCGTTACTTATACCACCTTGTATTCCTCCTGAAAGGTTAGTTTGTGTTGTCCCATCAGCATTGAACAAATCATTATGCTCGCTTCCCTTCATTTTGGCACCACAAAAGCCACTACCATATTCAAATCCTTTCACCGCATTTATAGAAAGCATCGCTTTGCCCAACTCGGCATGGAGTCTGTCAAAAACAGGCTCTCCCAGCCCAATTGGCACATTTTTTAAAACACAAGTTACTGTGCCTCCAATAGTATCACCTTGTTTTCTAATTTCTTTTATTCTAGCAATCATCGCATCAGCCTTAACCGTATCAGGACAACGAACTATATTTGATTCTATCGCATTGAAATCAAGTTCTTGATATGGTTTGTCAATAAAAATATCGCCTACCGATGAGGTGAATGCATTGATCTCTATATTTTTTAAAAATTGTTTTGCAACCGCACCAGCAACTACACGACATGCTGTTTCCCGTGCTGAGCTACGCCCACCACCTCTATAATCACGGTTGCCATATTTTTTATCATAAGTATAATCGGCATGACTAGGACGATAGACATCTTTTATATGTGAATAATCATTTGATTTTTGATTGTCGTTTTCAATTATAAAACCAATAGGTGTTCCTGTAGTTTTACCATCAAATATTCCAGATAAAAATTTTACAGTATCTGATTCCTTACGTTGTGTAACAATCTCTGATTGACCTGGTTTCCTACGATCTAAATCATTTTGAATTGCTTCAAAATCTAAGGATACTCCTGCTGGACAACCATCAATTACGCCTCCAATTGCTAGCCCATGAGATTCACCAAATGTGGTGACTTTAAATAAATTTCCAAAGGAATTTCCCGCCATTAATCTATATTTTACGCTAATGTAATTTTATTATTAACAAAACAAAAATAGAATGACCTAATCATTGCTATTTTTATCATTTATCAAATTAAAAGTCAAATAACAAAACGAATTAATAATCTTTGCTATTAGTATTATTTCATACATTACAAGCCAATAATACTATATATTTAGCGTTATGCTAATTATAATATTCGGAAAAATAAATCCATTTACTAAAATCTAAATTTATGAAAAAGATATGTTTAATAGCCCTTACTCTTTTTAGTTTTACAATCACTTCACAAGCACAAGCAATTGCAGACCATGCTATAGGCTTGCGTTTAGGTGATAGCGATGGCTTTGGTGCCGAAATATCATACCAGGTAGGGCTATTTGATACCCATCGATTGGAATTTGGGTTGGGATGGCGTGATGGAGGCAAATATAGCGCAATTAGAGCGGTTGGTTTATACCAATGGGTAAAACCACTAGATGATCGTTTTAACTGGTACACAGGTGTTGGAGGGGGTATTGCTTCCTATAGTTTGGATAATGTAGCGCCAGGAGAAGATGATAGTAGCACATCATTTTTGGCTGCTGGAAATATTGGAATAGAATATGATTTTAATATTCCATTACTGATTTCTTTAGATTTCAGACCAGAATTCGGATTTGGGCATATTAATAATGACTTAGATTTTGATATCGCTTTAGGACTGAGATATCAATTTTAAATTTACTTGAGATATTTAATTAGGCCACCTTTTTGAGGTGGTTTTTTTATGATTATTAACTTTGTCATAAGTAATTCATATAATCTTCAGAATAAAATGCAATAGAATTAAAAAATGTCGTCTTTATAAATGAAGCGCTGTTTAAATGGCTGTTAAATGACCCTGGAATCAGAAAATAATAAAAAGCTTAAAGACTTTTTTGGTGAAGAATACCAATCTCTTAAAGCTTATGTCAACTCAAGAATCAAAGCAAGCGCAAGTCGCGAGGCGGAAGATATTATTCAAGATGTGGCTTTAAAATTATTTGCGGGAGCGGACAGATATGCACCAATAAATAATGTGGCTGGGTTTGTCTATAATTCTATTAAAAACAAGATTATCGATATTATGCGCAGCAAAAAGCAAGTCGATGATTATACAGATTCAAACAATGCCAAACTACAAGTATTGGCTGAATTGGTATATGATTCACCGGATATTATGTACTCTGAAAACATGAAGGATTTATTAAAAAAGGCCATAATGAGTTTAAAACCGGCTTATAGAGACATTATTATAGCAATTGATTTTGAAGGCTATAGTTATCGGGAAATTTCTTTAGACACGGGGATTCCTGAGGGCACATTGATGTCCAGAAGACATAGAGCAATAGGTATTTTGTATAAAAAATTAGAACTACAAAAAGAAACAATAAATTAAAATAAAATATAAGATGACAAATTTTTTCAATCATAAATTACGAGGAAGATCCCCAGGAGAAATCGCAGGAATTATAATCTTTGGTATTTTGGCCATAACAGGGCTTGCCATTCTTTTTGGATTTGTAATCATGTGGCTATGGAACTGGATAATGCCGGAAGTATTTGGCTTAACAACACTTAGTTATTGGCAGGCTGTTGGATTATTTATTCTTCTCAAGATCCTACTGGGAGGCTGTGGAAGCGGAAGCAGTAAATCTTCTAGAAAATCAAAATCTAAATGCAAGAGTGACTCAAAATCAGAATTTTCGAAATGGAAACTATACGACAAGTTCTGGAAAGAAGAAGGGGATGAAATTTACAAACAATATGTAGATCGTCAAACAAATCCACCAGAGACATCAACCGAGGAATAATTCCCTATTAACCGCTTTAAATGAACACAATGAAACTATTTATATTACGAACTAATATTAAAACTAAAAAAAAGCTAAGCACTATAAAGTCACTCTTTAACGACCATTCCAATATCATTGATTGGTCTATCGACCTGGAAGATATCGATAAAGTATTAAAAGTAAGAGCGGATGACGGTTTCAATGAAACCGATCTAAACAGCTTATTAAAGAGAAAAGGGTTTTTCTGCGAAACTTTACCTGATTAATTAGTGTCTTTACAAATTATTAGATTGAAACACAATTGGCTAGAGCCTGTTTGTAAATAGACTCGTAAAGCGGTACAATTTCATGAATATCAAATTGTTTGGCTTCTTCTATAGATTGCTCTTTAAACATTGTTAATACGCTGTCATCTTTCAAAATTTTAATTGCATTTTTTGACATACTGTCAATATCTCCAACGTCACTTAAAAACCCAGAGACACCTTCTTTATTAACCTCTGGAATCCCACCGGTATTACTTGAAATCACAGGTACTCCAGATGCCATTGCCTCTAAGGCAGCTAGACCAAAGCTTTCAGTCTCTGAAGGCAGTAAAAATAAATCACTAAAACACAATATTTTATCAATTTCATGGCTCTTACCGAAGAAAACGACTTTATCTTCAATCCCAAGTTCTCTACATAATTGCTCTGCAGGTTCTTTTTCAGGACCATCACCAACCATCATAAGTTTTGCTGGAATTTCTTTCTGAATATTATAAAATATTTTAATGATATCGTCAATTCGCTTTACCTTCCTGAAGTTACTTATATGTGTAATTATACGTTCATCATCGTTGGCCATCATACCACGCTGACAATCGGTAAAATGGTTTGTATACTTAGCAAAATCAATAAAATTTGGTACGACTTGAATGTCATTAGTAATATCAAACAAACGTAAAGTATCGTCTTTTAAGCTTTGAGATACCGATGTTACCGCATCTGACTTATTAATACTAAATGTTACGGCCGATTTATAAAATGGATGGCTGCCAACCAATGTTATATCTGTTCCATGCAGGGTTGTTACTATTGGTAATTTAATCCCTTCTTCAAATAGCATTTTCTTTGCCATATATGCCGCATAGGCATGAGGAATTGCATAATGAACGTGTAGAACATCTATTTTATGAAGCTTCACCATATCAACCAATTTGCTTGATAAGGCCAATTCATAAGGTTGATAATGAAACAAAGGATATTCAGGCACATTAACTTCATGATAGTGTACCTTATTGCTTAATAATTCTAACCGTACTGGTTGACTGTAAGTAATAAAATGTACCTCATGTCCACGTTTAGATAATTCTAATCCAAGCTCCGTAGCGACTACACCACTACCCCCAAATGTTGGATAACATACAATTCCTATATTCATTCTTTTATCGTTCTATTGCTTCGTAAATTAATCGTTGTATATCTGTTCTGATATTTTTTCTTAATAATAAATTTTTCTCTGAGCTTGGATAAGTTCTATTAGCTAGGAAAATATATACAATCTCCTCTTCAGGGTCCGCCCAGGCATATGTTCCTGTAAATCCTGAATGCCCAAAACTATCCATGGACACACAACCACACGTTGGTCCATCCTCATCTAATTGAGGCTTGTCAAACCCAATACCTCGCCTATTATCCTTATCACAAAAGTAGCAAGTATTAAATTTGTCAAGTGTTGTAGGTTTAAAATAACGCTGCCCCCCATAATATCCTTTTTGAAGATACATTTGCATTATCTTGGCAACATCATTTGCGTTACTAAAAACGCCAGCATGTCCTCCTACTCCTTTTTGCATTGCTGCTCCCATATCATGTACATACCCATGAATTTTTTGATGACGAAAATAGTCGTCTTCCTCGGTAGGGATAAGCTGCGTATTACTAAATTTTTCGCTTGGATTATATGTTGTGTAATTTGCACCCAAAGATTTATAAAAATGTTGCTGTATCAATTTATCTAGTGATTGGTCGTAATGTTTTTCTATAAATTTCTTTAAAATATAATATGGCAGATCACTATACTTATATCTTAAGCGCTTTTGCATTTCACTTTCTTTAATTAACTTGTGTATAGAGTCTTGATAGTCAGATCTCAAATATAAATTATTAGCGACTTCTATATTAAATGCACTACTCCATTTCTTTCTATAATATTTTGGATCTGGTTTATGAGTTACAGAGTCTAAAGTGTTAATATAAAATGGGATCCATGGCTTTAACTTTGCATAATGAGATAACATTCGTTTAACGGTCACATCTTTTTTATTAGATCCTTTATACTCCGGTAATAATTCGGAGAGCTTACTGTCTAAAGACACAACACCTTCTTCTTCTAATTCCATCATCAATGGTATTGTAGCTAGTATTTTAGTCAATGAAGCTACATCATACATGTCTGAAGATTTCACTTTACGATCTCCTGAATATGTATGTTTGCCAAAATTTTTATTGTAGATGACTTTCCCTTTTCGTGCTACTAATAATTGAATACCAGGTGTCATCAACGAGTCGACAGCATACTGTGCGACCGAGTCCAATTTAGCTAATCGTTGAGAATTTATTCCAACACGCTCTGGTAATGCGTAACCCAAACGACTTAGACTTTCGATTTGAATACCTTCACCAACTTTAAAATGCTTACCGGCACTCACAGGCAATACTCCTTTTGCAGGAATGGCTCCGAAAATAAGTTGTGCTGCTTTTTCCTGAGCAATTTCACTATTTTGATAGGACAGCATTATACTTTCTATATTCTCCGTAGATTTTATATCGGAAAGCGCATATGGTTTAGCAAAGACATTTAGTATTACTGTGTTTGTTCTTGCAATTTCATATAACCATACCAATTCTTTATTAGAAAATTTATAGGATTTCCAAGGACTAGCATTCGATTTATGAAATCCAATGATCACCGTATTATAATTATTCAGTTTAGAAATTAGATCATCTAATTTATCAGCTTTAATTTCATGAACTTTGGTGTATTTTTTTAGGGTATTAAAAAACACAGTTCCATCATCATCACCGAGTTTTACATATGCAATAGACTTTGTTTCTAATTGACGTACTGGTAAAAGGTTTGTTGTGTTTTTAACAACCGTTAAGGCATTCTCTATAAGCTCTCCATACAACAAATCATCTTCCAATCGGTTTAAATCTGCTACTAAATGAGAGGTTTCAATAGGCGTATAATTATGCAAGCCTACTTTATATTTTGCCATTAATATTTTTTTTACTGAATGTGCGAGACGTTCTTCAGTAATAGTTTTGTTATTATAAGCATCAATAATCTTTGAAGCTCCTATTGCAACATCTTCCGACATAAGCATGATATCATTCCCGGCATTAAACGCTGCTAAATCTATAGCTCCTGTTTCACTATAATTTGCTACACCTTTCATCCCTAGTGCATCAGTGAGTATAAGTCCTTGAAACTCCAATCTAGTTTTTAGAAGATCGGTGACAATTGTTTTTGATAACGATGAAGGATATCCCAATCGTGGTTCTAAACTCGGCACATTTAAGTGTGCTACCATTACGCTTGATAGTCCTTTATTAATCAAAGCTTTATAAGGAAAGAGTTCAACAGAATCTAATCGTTTTTCATTAAAAGTAATGGTAGGTAAGATTTTATGAGAATCGGCTTCGGTATCTCCATGACCAGGAAAATGTTTAGCACTTGCCAAAACGCCAGCATCTTGCATGCCTTTCATGAATGCTAATGCACTATTGGTTACATAATCCCTGTTTTCTCCGAAAGAACGATTTCCTATAATAGGATTTTTAGGATTCGTATTAATATCTACTACAGGAGCGAAATTAAAATGCACGCCTAATCGTTTACAGTGTTCTCCTATATGCTTTCCAGTACGTTCTATTAATTTGGTGTCTTTAACGGCTCCTAAGGTCATATTCCATGGGAAGGCGTAAGTTGAATCTAAACGCATATTTAAACCCCATTCTGCATCCATCCCTATTAACATTGGCAACTTGGAAATGCTTTGCAATTCATTATTTAAATTGGCTTGACGTATTGGTCCTCCTTTGGAATATATAATCCCTCCAATATGCTGTTCTTTAATTAAGCCAACAATTGACTCTTTTTTCTTTTGGTCTAAACTCGAATAAACCTGTACCATAAATAATTGGCCAACTCTTTCTTTAAGTGACATGGATTGATATACACTATCCACCCATTGTTGTTGAGCTTCAAAATCTGAAGTTGCTAAAGGATGCTTGTTATTTTGCCCTATCAAACTGTTTGTGAGGCAAATAAAAAATACTAAAATTGTTGGTATACGCATAATTTGGGTTTAATTTCAATATATCAATATATCGAACGAAAAACTATGCCAAAATAGCGTTTTTGAAAAGAAGAATTATCGATTTTAAGATAGTTTTATAACCAATCTTTTTAACAACCAAGGGTGACTGCATTTATAATTTTGAAAGGAATCCGGAATCTTAACTATACTTCGCCGTTTTTAATCAGCTATTTAAATAAATCTATATGTCTGTCGTGATACCCCAATAAATAAAGGACTCCGTCCAATCCTATACTAGAAATAGAATTTTGTGCATTATCCTTCACTGTTGGTTTTGCATGAAAAGCGATCCCTAACCCTGCAAGGTTGAGCATTTGCAAATCATTTGCGCCATCTCCAACAGCAATTGTTTGACTGATATCAATACCTTCTTTTTTTGCAATTTCCTTAAGATATTCTGCTTTTTTGTTGCCATCAACAATGTCACCAATATAGCCACCAGTTAATACACCGTTCTCAATTTCTAATTGATTAGCATAGACGTAATCCATTCCCAATTCTTTTTGCAAATAGTGTCCAAAATAGGTGAACCCTCCTGACAAAATAGCGGTTTTGAACCCATAGCTTTTCAATGTGTCAATTAATCTTCTTGCCCCTTTGGTTATTGGTAAATTAACAGCAACATCATGAAGGACCTCTTCACTCAAGCCTTTTAAAAGCTTCATACGTCGAATAAAACTTTCTTTAAACTCTATTTCGCCTTCCATTGCGGATTCTGTAATTGCCTTCACTTCATCACCAACACCGGCTAATTCAGCTAATTTATCAATAACTTCTGCTTGTATAAGTGTTGAATCCATATCAAAACAGACCAAGCGTCTATTTCGTCTGTAAATATTATCTTCTTGAAATGCAATATCAACATTTAATTCTGTTGAAATTTGCATGAATTTTTCATTAAAATCAGATTTATTCTCTGTTCCTATACCTCCTCTAATAGACAGTTGGATACAAGCTCTAGGATATTCTTCTTTTTTAATAAGTGATGTACGCCCGGTGAGTCTTTTTATAGAATCTATATTTAAATTCTTTTCTGCAATTACTTTGGTAATTTTTGATATTTGATCGGCGCCTAGTTTTTCGCCTAAAATAGTGACGATATATCGATCTTTACCTTGAAGATCTACCCAATTTTCATAATTCTCAAGTGTAATTGGGGTGAATTTTGCCTTAACACCAAGTTCATAAGCCATAAAAAGTAAATCTTTTAATGCTGCCGCCGAATTTGACCCAGATTCTATTTCAAACATCATCCCTAAAGACAACGTATCATGAATATTTGCCTGTCCAATATCTAATACTTTAGCATCATACTTGGATAAAACATCAGTTAAATTATGGGTTATTCCAGGTTTATCATGCCCCCATATATTTAATAAGTAAATTTCCTTGGCCATAGATACGTGCTTGCGTTTTGTAAGTTATAAAAATCATTATTCTATTTGAGATATAAAAGTTTTTTCCAAGTTTAAACTTTATAAGCGTAAAGTTTTAGGAATCATATCTTAATACCATTAAAATACTAACAAAACGATAAACTAATTGTTATCTAGAGAATAGAAATTCAAGATTTGATAGGCGACTTTTACTTGATAAACCTACTATGCCAGCTTTCACTTGCTGGAACTTCCCAATTTTCAAGGTACTCGGCTTTATTGGCCACAAGGTTATTAAAAACGATTGTCTTTTTAGATACCGCTTTGTCTTTTGCCATCTTTCTAAAGTCGATTAATGACTTATAAGCAATAAATTCACCTTGTTTATAGGAAACATTCATTTTGTCTAATAAATCCACCTTATATGCTTGCTCTAAGTCCATAATGAATTTAACAGAATCATCAATTGAACATCCTGAAGCTGCACTTATGGTTTGGTCTAAGCCAAAAACTATAAATCGCTTATACTTAATCTCGTAACTGGCTTTCAAATCACTGCCATGAGCGGTCCAGTTTTCTATAAATACATCTAATTTTGCTTTTATTTCGGTCAATTCCGTTTCTGAAAATGAACGATTGGCTTGGTAAATCCAAACTCGTGATGTTTCTGGTAAAGTATTAAAATCTACTAACATTTAATCTAAATATTCAATTTCTACAATCTCTTTTCGAATGATATATTCTTTTAACTTTGGAGAATAACATTCAGTATTTTTATAAGTAACGTTCACTTTAGTTCCAACAATAGCTTCAGAAGTTTCAGATATAAGTCGCTCTGAACCAATGAAATTTGATAGCCATAAAAATTTTTGTGTTATTCCATTTGATGCTTTAATCTGAATAAAACTAAATTCAGTACCATTAATGGCAATAACTTCACCCACAAAGTACTGATTATTATTTACAGAAGCGATTTCAACATCTTCTTCATCTCCACTTGCTAATGCAACGAGCTCATCTGCGCAAAACTTGACCATATTCATACCTACTTTTTCTCCAAAGGCTCTTGCTTCATCTTTATTAGAAAAATCAAGTTCTATGCCTTCAAGAATAAGGGCTTCTTTATGTTTGTTATATTGTTTAATAATAAATATCCCAAGTTTTGTTGTTCTTTGACTGCCAGATAAGTTTACGACTTCATCACTCTGCAAATAATCGCAGGTCGCTTGAGCAATTAAATCAAGAGTTGTCTCTTGAGCTTTAACATTAAAACTCGTAATGAGAATTAAAAGGATTATTATATGTTTCATTGATGGTTTTCTTAATTGGTTTTATATTTACAAATCTTGAGCAGTTGCGATAAGTTCGGCGATATCCATAACAGCAATCTCAGTTTCTTTTTCTTTCACTTTAATTCCGTCGGTCATCATTGTATTGCAAAAAGGGCAGCCAGCTGCAATAATATCTGGTGTGGTTTCCATAGCTTGTTCAGTACGCTCAACATTAATCTCCTTATCCCCTTTTTCTGATTCTTTAAACATTTGTGCTCCTCCAGCCCCGCAGCATAAACCATTTCGTTTGCAGTTCTTCATTTCAACCAGTTCAGCATCTAACTTTTTGATTAATTCTCTCGGTGCCTCATAGACATTATTTGCACGACCTAAATAACAAGGGTCATGAAATGTAATACGTTTTCCTTTAAATTTACCACCTTCAATACTTAACCTTCCATCATCCAACAAACTTTTTAATAATTGAGTATGATGTACCACCTCATAGTTTCCTCCAAGTGAAGGGTATTCGTTTTTTAAGGTGTTAAAGCAGTGGGGACATGCGGTAACAATTTTTTTAATTTCGTAGGCATTTAGAACCTCAATATTAGTAACCGCTTGCATTTGAAAAAGAAATTCGTTTCCAGAGCGTTTAGCAGGGTCACCTGTACAGCTTTCTTCCGTACCCAAAACTGCAAATTCAACATTAGCTTTGTTCAATAATTTCACAAAAGCTTTAGTTATTTTTTTCGCTCTATCGTCAAAACTTCCTGCACAGCCAACCCAAAATAAAACCTCTGGCTGCTTTCCTTGAGCCATAAATTCGGCCATAGTTGGCACTTTTAATACATCACTCATGATTAAGTTTTAATTGTTATTAATGTTTACCATCATCGAATACTTGAATAGTCACTTCTTTTTCTACTAAATCTGTGAATTTTCCCCTGAAACGAGTTGCCTTTACTAAGTGATTATCAATCCAATGATAGTTTCCCCCTCTAGGTTTCCCCATCAATAAACTATGATATTTAAATCCATGTTTCTTTAACCAACTTTCTGTATTTACACGATGTTCTTCTGTTCTCGAAGTAAAGAAGCAAATCATATGTCCTTCATCATACCATTTATTACAGGTATCTAAAGCATCTGTATATACCTCTGCAGTTAACATGCGTTCAGGCTCTTCATTAGGAATATCGTCCCCAATAGTACCATCAATATCGACTAAATAGTTTTTAATCCCTTCAGGTAATACCGGACTTATATGTTCTCCAGATTCAACTTTGTCATGTAATAACTTCTCTATCTCTTCTTTTTTCATATTTATTTAATACTTATGCCTGGCGAACTTTAACTCGTATTTTCCCTGAATTATTTAAATATTCAATAATAAATCTAAGAGCAATAATTACTCCTCTTTCCAGTTTAACCTATCCATTTGATTATAAGGCCATGGCGCACCATTATTCTCAATATTCGTCATCATATTATTTAATTCGGTTGGGGCTGCAGACTGCTCCATAACCAAATAACGACGCATCTCTAAAATAATGGACATTGGATTTATACTCACAGGGCATGCTTCCACACAGGCATTACATGATGTACAGGCCCAAAGCTCCTCTTTGGTTATATAATCATCTAATAACTGTTTACCATCTTCTTTAAAAACACCTTTATTGGAATCAATGTTATTACCTACTTCCTCCAAACGATCACGAGTATCCATCATGATTTTACGAGGAGATAATTTTTTTCCTGTTTGATTTGCAGGACATTCACTTGTGCAACGCCCACATTCAGTACAGGTATATGCATTAAGTAATTGTACCCAATTTAAATCTTGAACGTCACTGGCCCCAAATTTTGAAGGTTCTTCTTCCTCTGCTCCTTCTGCTGGTGCTGCAAAAGGATCTGCATTTGGATCCATCATTAACATCACTTCTTTGGTAACCGATTCTAAATTATTTAACTCTCCCTTTGCTTTTAAACTCCCATAATAGGTGTTTGGAAAGGCTAATAAAATATGTAAATGTTTAGAAAAATATAAATAGTTTAAAAACACCATTATTCCTAATATATGAAGCCACCAAGCCGATCTTTCTACGAGGTGAATTGTATGTTCTGATAATGAACTAAACCAAGGACTTATAAATTGACTTACAACATTGCCCGAAGCCATATCTTGGAAATGAATATCTGTAGCATTCATAACTAAGAATAAGGTCATTAATACCATTTCAAAATATAAAATGTAATTGGCATCATTTTTTGGCCAACTTGTCATTTCAGCTTTCCAGAAACGCTTTAATTTAATAATGTTTCTACGAATCCAAAAAACAATAACAGCGACGAATACCAGTAATGCAAGAATTTCAAAACTACCAATAAGTATTCCATATAGACTTCCAATGCCAGAAAATATACGGTGAGTTCCAAATAAACCGTCAATGATGATTTCTAAGACTTCAATATTAATTACTACAAAACCGACATAAACAATAACATGTAAAAATCCTGCTACGGGGCGACGAACCATTTTGCTTTGCCCAAGGGCAATCATAGCCATATTCTTCCAACGCTGTGACTTATTATTGCTTACATCAACATCTTGCCCTAACTTAATATTACGTCTAAGCTTTTTAATGTTTTTAGTGAAGTAACCAAGACCTATAATTAACGCAATAGCAAAAAGTATGTTTGGTAAATAATCCATGTTAAAATTATCGGTTAGTTTTCATTCTCGTTATAAGGAATCTCTTTTCGAGATAAAATTCTAAAATAACGCTTAGGATGTAATTTAATATCTTTCAATAAGGCTTCCATCTCTTTGGTAGCTCCTTTAAGATTGTTATACAAACCCTCATCCTTAAGCAATTTACCCATAGTGCCTTCTCCTTTTTCAATACTAGATAAAACTGCCTTAAAACTGGCAAGTGTACCTTGTAGTTCTTTTACAGTTTCACCCAAATTTGCTTGCGCCATTTCTTCTGTAATAGAAGCTAAACTTGTCGATGCTTCACTAAACTTTTGCAATGAAGTGTCTATTTTAGCTTTATTATCTGAAATTACAGCATTGAGTGCGTTGGACGTATTTTTAAAAGAATTTATTGTAGTTCCGAGTTCGGCAATACTATTTTTAAGATTAGTTTTAGTTTTTTCATCAAAAACATCGTTCAAGTTAGATAAAAGTAAATCTGCACTAACCATCATCGTTTCAATTTTTTCCTGAAGCGGTGTTAATTTTTGATTTACTAGTTCAGACAAACCAGCTTTCACAATGCCTTCAAGTGTATCCCCATTTTGTGCTTGCTCAGCACTATCAAAGGCAGGTACAATAGCAATAGCCTTTCCTCCAATAAGTCCGGTTTCGTATAACTGAGCCTTACTATTTTTTGAAAATTCAAATTCACTGTTCACCAATAATTTGATTTTAACTTTCCCCGATCCATCTTCGGTAAAACTAATCTCTTGAACTTTACCAACTACCAGCCCACTAATTGTGACTGGTGTGGATGGTGCTAGCCCTTCTACGTTATCATAAACTGTATAAAATGATCGTGACGAATCGAATAGATTTTCGCCTTTCAGGTAATTAAACAAGTAAATTATTAACAATAAACTGGTAATTACCAGTATAGCTGTTTTGATTTCTCTAGATATTTTCAAAGCAAATATATTTTATGAAACACAAAATTAGCAATAAATTTAAATAAGAGCTTAATTTGAAAAAGTTTTTAAAGCCTCTTTTACACTGATTTTTTCTCCGTCCTTATAAGCCACAATAAAACAGCTGGAATATCCCTTTTTACGAGCTTCTGCTCTTTGTTCTTTTATCTTAGCATAATTAGAGGTCTCACCGTAAAAATATTTATAACCATTGCCTATTTTTTCGATTGCAATCCCTTTTAATCCCTTAAAATTATAAGATTTCGTCTCTAATTTTCTAGAGCCAGCAGCAATTTGGACTTTAAATATAATTTCTGGACTTGGTATTAAAGCGATCTCAGCATCAATTACATCCTCTATTACAACTGAATTATCAAAACTAGTATTTAGACTCTCCTTATATTTCAAAATGGCACCACTAATAGAATTTGCCATTTGATTTTGACCTTTTTTAGAGCTCAAATATGCGCCTTCCTTTTTATTTGTTAAAAATCCAGTCTCAATTAAGACACTTGGCATATAGGTGTTATGCATCACCCAAAGACTAATTTGCTTAATTCCTCTACTTTTTCGTTTTAGATTATTTTTAAAGTTATCTTCAACAAATCTCGCCAATAATATACTTTGTTCAACATAGTCTTCTTGCATTAATGTTAATCCTATTAAAGATTCAGGAGAGTTAGGATCAAATCCCTCATAGTTCTTTTCATGATCATCCTCTAAAAAGATCACTTCATTCTCTGCCTTTGCAATTTCAAAATTCCTGCCAGTATTAGAAAGACTTAAAACATATGTTTCTGTACCATAGGCTTGTGTATGATGAGCATTACAATGTACAGATACAAACAAATCAGCATCTGCTTTATTTGCAATTGCCGCACGTTCATGTAATTCTATAAATACATCTGTCTTTCGTGTATATATAACTTTAATATCATTATGAGTTTCAAGAATTTTTCCTAATTTTAATACAATACTCAAAGCAATTTTCTTTTCTGTATCAAATTTAGTAGGTCGTCCAGGATCCTTGCCTCCATGCCCTGCATCTAAAACAACAACAAACTTATCGCCTGTATTTTGCCCGAAAGAAAAAGGTGTTAATAAAAAGAAAAAAGATACTAAAATGTATTTTACTATCGTTTGCATAGAGACTTTAACGGCTTTAGAACAATGTTTATTTTAAAATTTAAATTTTTCATATATTCAAAATAATCACAAAAAAATATATGTACATTTGGCTTTTCAAAAACCGAGCCATACTTTTACAAAAATACATCTAAAAGCGTTGCAAACAAACATCTTTCATATCCTTTTCACCATAAGTTTTACAGTGTTTATAAACACTTTAAGCTATGCTCAAGATATTCCACCAACAAAGACAAAAATAAAGGCGATCAAAAAAACGGATACAATTCCTACTAAAAGCGATTCTCTTTTTGTAAAAAGTATTCCACTAAATGTTAAAACTCAAGATACGATTCAACAGGATAGTATTGTTCCTAAGCCAAGTCTCTTTAAAGATCTTGTTACGTATAGCGCCTCTGGTTATACGTCAATGAAAGCTAAAGAGAATAAAATTTATTTGTATGATAATGCCCAAATCAATTATCAAGATATGGAGATTACTGCCGGTATCATTGTTATTGATAACGCAAAAAATGAAGTACATGCAGGACGCATAAAAGACTCTCTAGGAGTCTATAGTCAAGCTCCGGTATTTAAACAAGGAAGCGATGTTGTAGAACCGGATTCTATCCGATTTAATTTTGATACTCAAAAAGCTTTAATTTTTAATTCCAGAACAGAACAAAGCGGTGGATTTATTATTGCCGATCTCACAAAAAAGGAAAACGATTCGGTTTATTTTATTAGCCGTGGAAAATTTACCACTTCAAAGAACAAAGAAAATCCAGAGTATTATTTTTTAATGCGTAATGCGAAGGTTGTACCAGGGAAAAAGGTGGTTACAGGATTGACCAATATGTTTATTGCCAATGTGCCAACCCCTATAGGGATGCCTTTTGCTTATTTTCCGCTAACTCAAAAACGAACTTCAGGCGTTATATTTCCTTCATTTGGTGAGCAAAATGATCGGGGTTACTTTTTACAAAATGGGGGATATTATTTTGCAGTTAGTGACTATTTTGATTTGGCCATTTTAGGTGATTATTATACCAACGGGAGTTATGGTTTGCGTGTAGACAGTAATTATAAGGTACGTTACAAATATAGTGGTCAACTTGGTTTTCGATATGAAAACCTAATTAGCAGTGAACGTGGTTTTCCTGATTATTCGAAAAGTACCATTTATAATCTACGTTGGTCACATCGAAAAGATGCAAAATCTAATCCGAGTTCACAGTTTTCAGCTTCAGTCAATCTTGGGAGTAGTACTTATTACCAAAGATCGATTAATCAATTAAACAATTCTAATCACTTAAATAACACTTTATCATCATCAATTTCATATGCCAAGTCCTTTCAAGGTGAGCCACAGGTAAACTTTAGTTTAACAGCTACGCATTCTCAAAACACTAATACGGAGACGATAAGTATGACCCTACCAACTTTTCAAGGAAGCATTGGAAGAGTCTATCCACTCGCACCAAAAGTGGGAAGTAAAAAAGGAATTATTCAAAATATAAATTTGCAATACAATTCACGGGCTGAAAACAGGATTCAAACGACTGATTCTTTATTCTTTAAAAAAGAAATGTTCGAGGATGCAAAAGTTGGGATGCAACACAGCATTCCATTAAGTACAAATTTTAAACTATTTAAGTATTTCAGTATGAGTACTAGTGCCAATTATCAAGAAACTTGGGCACTTAAAACTATTGAGAAAAATTACGATTTCACGACTGATGAAGTGATTGTTACTGAAAATAGAGGATTTGATGCATTCAGAACTTATAATTTTTCTACGAGTTTGGGAACTACAATTTATGGAACCTTTGATTTTGGAGAGGATAAAATGATTCAAAAAATAAGACATGTAATTCGGCCATCTATTAGTTATAATATTTCTCCTGCGTTTGATAAATATTATGACACCTATGAAGTCATTGACGCCAATGGGACTACTATAGAAGAAGTTGAATACACGCGGTTTGAAGAATCCATTTTTGGAGCTCCTGGTAATAACTTTTCAAGCTCTATTGGTCTTTCTGTAAATAATAATTTTGAAGCCAAAGTAAGAGATAAAGACAGTACTGCTACAGAACCGAAAAAGATTATGCTGTTAAACAGTTTGAACTTTTCAACATCGTATAACGTTGCTGGAGATTCCTTAAAATGGAGTCCTGTTAGAGTATCTGGTGGGACTCAACTTTTCAATAAGAAACTGAGTATTAATTTTGGAGCGACTCTTGATCCATATGCCTTAGATAATAACAACAACAAAATTGATAAATTTAATATAGATAACGGCGGAAGCTTATTTAGATTGGCCAGCGCAAATATTTCGGCGAACTGGTCGTTGTCCAGCAAAAGCTTTGAAGGTGATAACGATTTGGATGATGCCTCTAAAGAAGAATCTCGAAGAAGTGGAGGTCGTGACGATGATTTATTTGGTAGGCCTGAAGATTTTGCAGATCGGAGATTAAACTCTGATGAAGATTCAAAGGAAGAAGAGCCGAGTGATCTATTTAGTTATAAACTGCCATGGACTTTACGATTTGCTTATGCCGTAAATTATAACAATACAAGGCGCCAAAACGAAGTATCCTCTCACTCCTTGATGTTTTCAGGAAATATTGATCTATCACCACGATGGAGTGTTAACGCCTCTTCAGGATATGATTTAAAAAATAAAGGTGTAACCTATACCACCTTTGGTTTTTCTCGTGACTTATTAAGTTGGAAAATGAATTTTTCTTGGGTTCCCTTTAGTACTAATAGTTCTTGGAATTTCTTTATTGGTATTAGTTCTGGTATCCTTAGTGATATTAAATATGACAAACGTAGACGACGCGATAAAAACCTATAACTTAATAACATTAAGCATTATGAAAAAAATTATAACCACTTCAAAAGCTCCTGCTCCAATAGGGCCTTATAATCAAGCTGTTCTTAGCGGTAACACACTTTATACTTCTGGTCAAATAGCATTAAACCCCGAGACAGGTGTGTTAGTGTTAGATAATATAAAAACTGAAACCAAGCAAGTTATGGAAAACATGAAGGCAGTTCTCGATGCTGCAGGTATGCGCTTTGAACATGTGATTAAAACATCAATTTTCATTAGTGACATGAATAACTTCACTCAAATTAACGAAATTTATGGCAGCTATTTTGATGATGCCAATGCGCCTGCTCGTGAAACTGTTGAAGTAGCAAGGTTACCGAAAGATGTAAATGTTGAGATAAGTATGATTGCGGTAAAATAACAGTAATTGCTCGATAGTATTTATAATTTTTTAGTGAGACAATTTGCCGTTGGTTCAAGCTTTACTAAAAATGAAGAACGAAAGTAATTTTTAATATCTACTATTATATTTTTCGCTCAAATCTTACTTTCCTTATACCATGGTCCGTATCCCACTGTTTGACTTCAATAAATTGAAACTTTTTGTATAATGCAATTGCAGGTTTATTATCTACTCCTGTTTCAACAGTAAATAATTTAGACTGAAAATTATTAAAAACAAATGTTATTAATTGTTGTGCTAATCCTTGTCGAAAATAACTTGGATCAACAACCAGACTTTGTATATGTGTAGTGTTGGCGTCACTCTTAACTTCAATTACTGAAGCAAGTTCTGTAAATTTCCAAACTCCAAAAAATTGAGAATCACAATTTATAAAATTGGTCAAACTTCTTTTTAGCGGTGGAAAATCTTTAGCTTGAAGTAATTTTGCTTCAACAGCATATGAAGTTTGAAAAACGATACGAATCTTCTTAGAGATTCCAATGTTAGTATGATCAAGACTATCAATCATAATACTGTAATTCTTAAGTAATTTATTATTTAAACCTCTATTTCAGTGTGGTAAGAAACTAAGCCTTCAATTGGTCTGCGAATAAAGTTACCAAGGGTAAATCCATATTCTTCAGCGACCTCTTTAATTTCATCTTGAGAGAAAAATGCAATAGAACCAGCAAAATGAACCGGTGCAGTTTTTAATTCTTCTTTATATTGCATAATCATATTCTCTGTAAACAATATAATTCCTTTCTTGATTAAGGCTTTAATATAAGCTGAATCTTTGTTTAAAAACATAAACTCAGCAAACGCTGCCAAATATGCATTCGGGTTTGGCTGTTTGTACATATTATACTTAATATAATCTTCTTCCAGGTTATAACGATCTGCCATGGCTATTTTAATATCCTCTGGCATTTTATTGAAGTAGTAATCTCTAATTAATTGCCGCCCATAATAATTACCTGAAGCGTCATCCATAATTGAATACCCAAGTGATCTTACCCGCTGTTGAATATTTTTCCCGTCATAATAACTACAGTTAGAGCCCGTACCTAAAATACAAACAACTGCAGCTTCTTTATCGTTGTTAATTGTAGCATATACAGCAGCCATGGTGTCTTCTTTTACCGTGATTTCTGCATTGATAAAAATTTGCTGTAATACAATTCTTAATAAAGCATTTGGCTTATCAGTACCACAACCAGCACCATAAAAGAAAACCTGAGTCACAGACTCACGATTAGCTTTTAAGTCCTTATTTTTTTTAATAATTTTTTTTAACTTCTTTTCAGATAAAATTGCAGGATTGAGACCTTTAGTTCTCATTTTTTCTAGTAATTGATTGCCGTTTGCATCAACTGCAATCCAATCACATTTTGTAGACCCACTATCAACTATTAAAATCATGCCGCAAAAATAAAAAAAGTCCGCAGAAATACAAATCTGTAATCCTGCGGAATATGGTTATTATTAAATTGAATTAACGTATTCTGCTAAATCTACTAATTTTGTTGAGTATCCAAATTCATTATCATACCATGATACTAATTTTACAAAATTGTCATTTAAAGCCATACTTGCATTTGCATCGAACGTACTTGTTTTTGGTTCAGAAACAAAATCTTGAGAAACTACGCCCTCTTCTGTATATCCAAGAACTCCTTTTAATTCATTTTCTGAAGCCTCTTTTAAAGCTGCTTTTACTTCTTCAAAGGTTGCGCTCTTTTCTAAACGACAAGTTAAATCCACAACAGATACATCTACTGTAGGAACTCTAAATGCCATTCCCGTTAGTTTTCCATTTAAATCAGGAATAACCTTTCCTACTGCTTTTGCTGCTCCTGTTGAAGCTGGTACAATGTTATTTAAAGAGGCACGGCCTAATCTGTAATCTTTTTTTGAAGGACCATCTACTGTAAACTGTGTAGCTGTTGCTGCATGTACAGTGGTCATTAATCCTTCTACAATTCCAAATTTATCATGAATTACTTTAGCTAACGGTGCTAAACAGTTTGTTGTACATGATGCATTAGAAACGATTGTGTTTTCAGAAGTAATCTCTTTATGATTTACACCCATTACAAACATTGGTGCATCGGCTGAAGGTGCAGAAATAGCTACCTTTTTAGCTCCTGCAGTAATATGCTTTTGAGCGCCTTCTAAGCTGGTGAAAATTCCAGTACAATCTAAAACAACATCAGCTCCAACGGCATCCCATTTAAGATCTTCAGGATTGCGTTCTGCAGTAATTCTAATTTCATTACCGTTTACTACTAAATTTCCGTTTTTTACTTCAATATCACCATCAAACTGACCATGTACTGAATCATACTTTAATAAATATGCCAAATGCTCTACATCTAACAAATCATTAATTCCAACTACCTCAATGTTCGGTCTGTTTACGGCTACTCTAAAAGCTATTCTACCTATTCTTCCAAATCCGTTAATCCCAATTTTTACTTTCGACATTATAATTTAATTTGTGTTACGTTGTCATTATTTCTGACACTCTTAATAATTCTAAATTTATTTTTGATTCTCCTTTAATTGCTTTTTCCAGTGGCGTTAACTCCATCAGGTTATTGAGTAGGCCTACCATATAACCCGTTTTACCTTCCAATATACTTTCAACAGCTTTTACCCCCATTCTGCTTGCGAGCACACGATCAAAGCAAGATGGCGAGCCACCTCTTTGCATGTGTCCTAAAACCGAAACCCGCACATCATAATGGGACATATGCTCATCGACATAATCCTTTAGCTCAAATACATTTTTTCCAATTTTATCGCCTTCAGCTACAACAACAATACTCGAAGATTTTCCAGAAGCTCTACTTCGGTTAAGAGATTCTAATAGTCTGTCTAATCCCAAATTTTCTTCTGGGATTAAAACTTCTTCAGCTCCTGCTCCTACACTAACATTCAAGGCTATATGCCCAACATCACGTCCCATAACTTCAATAAAGAATAATCTGTTATGAGAACTCGCTGTATCTCGTATTTTATCTATAGCATCAACCACTGTATTCAGTGCAGTATCATATCCTATAGTATGGGTTGTTCCAAAAATATCATTATCAATAGTTCCTGGTATTCCTATAACTGGGAAGTTAAATTCTTGGCTAAATATTAATGCTCCAGTAAATGTACCATCACCACCAATCACTACCAAGGCTTCAGCGCCATCTTTAATAAGATTTTCATGAGCTTTTCTTCTTCCTTCTATGGTTCTAAACTCTTGAGATCTGGCAGATTTTAAAACAGTGCCTCCTTTGTTTATAATGCCTTTTACATTACGAGCTGTTAGCTGTTTAAAGTCGCCTTCAATAATACCGTCATATCCTCTATATACACCAATACATTCGATTTTATGATAGGCACAAGTACGTGCTACAGATCTAATTGCTGCATTCATCCCAGGAGCATCTCCTCCAGATGTTAAAACGGCAATTTTTTTAATACTTTTTGACATTCATTAGGCTTTGATAAAGTAAATCTAATAAACTTATCCTATTAAAATAGCATGTCCTGCCATATTTTAGCCAAATAAAGAAACGAAAACGTTTTCGTTAATACGTATTTTTATAAATTATTATATGATGTTGGATTTCACTGAGTTTACAGTGTCTTTTGCTTTGAAATTTATGAATTCTGGCTGCGCATTTTTAGCCTTTTGCCCATCATTTTTTTGCTTAGAATCAAGCCTGTTGTCTTTTGAAAAAATCTTTTTGAAGAGCTCCTTTAAATTGTCAAATTCTACATTGTATGAAAGACCTACACCTTGGGTATATCCAATTTCCTCTCCAAAGTTTCGAATGTTATTTTCGCGGTTAAAGAATTTTAAGGATAAGGTTCTATCTTCATTTAATTGCATTTCAATTTCAAAATCACCGGCAATTACAGATTGATTAACTCCTCCTATTGGCACTCCTACTTTTCCATTTACAAGAATTCTATCACTAAGTTTAGTTGATACGGTGACCCCTACTCGGCTATCGGTTTCAAAATCTGGGGTATTTTGACCAAGTTGAAAATCTAAGCCGAAATCTAGCTTACCATCTTCTGAGGACAATATTTCATTGAGCATTGCTTTTGCTCTATCGGAAACCAATCCTACCCAATCTTGAGAATCAAAGCTAAGATCACTTTTAAAGGACCCTGTGGTTAACAGTGATAAGGCCTGAAATTGTTTGCTTTCATCATCATTAAGCCTATACTTTAACTCAGAATTTAAAGTAGAATTCACACTAGGAAAACTTAAGTCAAAATCTAAAATTGGCTTTTCAAGACTTTCAGTTAATTGAATCTTAACCTCTACAGGAATACTTCTATTAATTGGGTTATCTAATAATACAGATGGATTTGCTTCTATTTTATCATAAACAGCTTCAATATTTATAATTGCATCTAATGGCCGTCCACCCCAAGCCAAAGTTCCTCCGTTTAGCACTCTAAACTCCTTTTGTACCAGTCCTCCGTAAATAAAATTATAAACCCCTTCTCTAACAATAAAATCGCCATACATGTTAAATTTTCCATTGGTATTTATTTCAGCCAACAATAGTCCATTACCACGACCACGAATGGAACTCCCAGAGTTTCGATCCATTACAATTTCAATCTCTGCATTCTCATTAATATCTAGGTCAAAATCCATTTCTAAGCCCTTAATATCGTTTAACACAATGGATTCCCCTTTTGATCTGGCTTTCTTTTCTTCTGGAGATAAAAAATGGATATAAGAGTTATCTCCGAATGACTCGGTATCATTGAGAGGAATTTTAAATACAGTTCCTGGTTCTGATTCAACATTTGCTTTTATAACCATTTCATCTGTTGGTCCTACAATATTTATATTGCCCCCAACAAATGCAGTTCCATAATACAATGCATCCTCGGAGTCTGATGTATTCAAAACCAACAACCTGTTTGAGTCAATATTTAAATTTAATGCCCAATTTGAAAAATTAACATGATTAATTACACCACTTAAAGTAGCATTTGAGGAAAATTCGGAGTCTGTTAATACCGCATTATTAAACACAAAATTTTGCTGTTCCAAATCAATGGAAGTACCATCATTAAAGGCATAATCCACATTGAGATATGGAACACGTAGACCACCTTTATCAAGGTTTAATTCTCCTTTTATTTGTGGACGTTGCAACCTTCCTGTTACTTTGGCCCCTCCTGTTATTTCGCCACGAATATCGGTAATAACCCCTTCTCCAAAAGGATTTAAAGGATCAAGAATAAAAGTATTGAAATTTACATCTAAATTTAAGCTGGAGTTGTTATTAGTAAAATCAATGTTGCCGTACACAGACAATGATTCAGTTTCATCACCTTTTAAGCTCACATTGACCCTGTAGTTTGTTAGCGTATTATCACCAATTATATAGGCCTTAAATGAACCTAAATTAAAATTATTGACATTAAAATCGTCAATGACTACGTTAGATTCGGGAATATAATCTCCTCTTTGTTGATTAAAATTAAGCTTTCCATTAACATTGCCCGCAAGAGTTAAACTATCAATTCTAGGCGTAATTTTAGCCAAATCAACATCTTTAAAATCCAACCCTATTTTTTTATAAGTAGAATCTCTAAGTACCCCAGAAAGACTGATTTCTTCCTGTTGATGACTTAGTTTTAGGCTTTCAATATTTATATTATGAAACAATCTGTCGAACACTATTTTATTTAGTTTATTCTTTTCTTCATTGACGTACCAAGTATTCTCTTTAAATTTAAGGTTAGATTTTTTAAACCCTAAAACAGAATTATTGCTTTTATTAATAGTGTAGAATAGATTTAAATTGAAATTGTCAGTATTTGCCTTTCCTCCACTAAATTCCGTTTTTATAAAAAGTGTGTCGTTTTTAGTCACATTAATCAAACTAAATCTGGAAATATCATAGTACTTTGAATTCATACTATCAATCTCTACATAGGTATTAAATAACGGATTGTTATTGTCAATGTCTAACTGTATATCTTTGGCAAAATAATCTTGAAAAAGTATTTGAGGTGATTTAAATGTTAATTTAAACTTTTTGGCATCACTTTCTACTCTCCCTCTAAAAAATGTATTACTTCCTAATTCCAATTCTGGATAAAATACTTCTGCAATTTTATTATAAATCTTAAAATTGAAGTTTATAAATTGATTTGATACAATATCATGAGGTATAAAATTGGTATAGATATCACCTAATGAATTTTCTAAAAGATTAAACACATCTTTAAATACGAATTTACCACTTAAATCTCCTTCTATAATATCTGGAGAGTTAATGGAAATATACCGAACATCATCTGTAAATTTTGACGAGATCGCGAAATCTTTAAAATAATACTCATCATTTTCGTTTTTATAGAGGGTATTCTTAAAAGTTACATTCCCATAAGCATCATCAAAACTACTCCCATTCATATTCATGCTTACCAGACTCTTAAAAATTGAAATGTCATCATTTTTAGCGAAATTCAATGCTTTTAAATCGGCGTGAAATACATTGGCTGTAAAATCATATTTCTTTACAGTTTCAGAAAAATCTACAAGACCATTAAAATTCATTTTTAAATTAGGGTCACTTGCTATTAAATTACCATCAAATATTTTATTTCTAACATTTCCAGCAATCTTTACATCATTGTACAAATAATCATTATAACCTAAAGCAAAAACATTACCTCGGACTTGTACATTGGCATTTTCAGCATTAAAACCAGAGCCATTAATATCAATATTTAAAGAGACCATACCTACATTAGGATCATTAATGAAAGTCCCCATATCAAACTCATTCAACACAATGTTACCACCATAAGTTGTTTTATCAATAGCATCAATATCATCCATATGGAAATTAGTAACTATTCCCCCTAATAAACTCGCGATCTCTATATCTGCATTAATTGTTTTTGACGTTATAACCGAATGGCCTTCTATACTAAAAGTGTTAAAATTCTCAAGGATTGGTGGCAGGGTTTCTCCCAATACCTCTGGAAGTAATCGATTTAAATCAGAATATGAAGATGTTAATCGTTCAAAATTAGCATTCATAACAAAGGTATGTTCTTCTTTGTTGAATATGTTCTTAAATATAAAATCACCATCAATTCTGGTGTTTCTTGCACTAGTTAGTAGTACATCATTGACCGTTAAATCATTTAAGGTACCAGATATAGTTGCATTTAGTTTGACGTTCAACCCCTTACCAAACTCATTGTAGAAGGCATTTAAATCGGACAAAGCTATATCCGATTCAGTAAAATTGGCAGATACTTTTACTTTGTCTACAAAATATTGTAAATCTTCACGCTTATATTCAAATTTCAAATCTCCTTTAAGTAGCGACTTTTCAGTTTTAATTTGAAGAAAATCAAAAGTCATATCCTCTCGTGTATATGCAAAATTGGTGCTCAGGTTTTCTACGGCTACTCCTCTCTTTTCTTTAAAGCCTAATTTATTAATACGCGCACTCACCTTTGGGCCCAGAATCAAAAAATCTGTAGCATTAATATTTAAATCTTTAAATGTAAATACGGTTGAGTTATCGAGATTTTCGTCAATAAGAGTGAACAGACTTTTACTTATGGACACCTCACTAGAAGATAATAAAAAGACGCCTCCTTCAGATTTACTTGGTACATCTTCGTCAAATTTCGCAACAAAGATATCCAAATTAGTTTCTTTTTCGCCTTTATATGTTTTCAAATTAAAACGAAGCCCTTCAATATCAACATCACCAAAAGTGAATTTGTTATTGTAAAGTTTTCTAAAACTTATAATAGATGCGTTAAGTTCATCTATCTTTATGAGAGTGTCATTTTTATGATCTTCAACATAAATGTTTTTAAGTTCAACATCTCCATTAAATTGAAGTCCAACTCTTTCAATAATAATATTGGTTCCAAAATCCTCTTTGAGTTTATTTGTAGCATATTTACCAAGTCGTGTTTGAACAGCAGGAATAGAAAACAATAACACCAAAATGATGAAAAGCAGCGTTAAAATGGCTGCTATTTTTAATACTATTTTCAGTGCTTTTTTGATACTTGTTAAAGTTATAAAATTCTAAAGAATAATTTACATTTCCTTAGCTAATGTCAATTAAAAACTTTCGTCTAAGGTAAACTACTTAAACCTATTTTCATCGGTTACTAATAAAATAAATGAGTAGTTTTGTATTTACGAAAAAAATAAAGGTTTGGACTTTTGTCTTATCCATTAAATACAATTATTATACCGAAATTTTATTAATGAGCTCACAAAACATTTACATCTTAGGAATTGAATCCTCTTGCGACGATACTGCGGCTTCTGTAATATACAACGGTAAAATTTTGAGCAATGTTGTTGCCAGTCAAAAAGTTCATTCAGAATACGGTGGTGTTGTTCCCGAATTGGCTTCTAGAGCACATCAACAAAATATTGTACCAGTTGTACATCAAGCCTTAGAGAAAGCCAATATTAACAAGTCCCAACTTAGTGCAATTGCATTTACCCGTGGCCCTGGATTAATGGGTTCGCTGTTGGTAGGAACTTCTTTTGCAAAATCGTTTGCTTATGGTTTGAACATACCACTTATAGATGTGAATCATATGCAAGCGCATATTCTAGCTCATTTTATTGATGAAGAAGGATTTGATAAGCCAGAGTTTCCGTTTTTAGCGATGACCATTTCTGGAGGACATACTCAAATTGTGAAGGTAGATGGTTATTTTGATATGGACGTTATTGGAGAAACAATTGACGATGCCGTAGGTGAAGCTTATGATAAAAGCGGAAAAGTATTAGGCTTGGGTTATCCTGCGGGTCCAGAAATTGATAAACGCGCACAATTAGGTAATCCTAAGGCTTTTAAATTTACGAAGCCTAGAGTTGATGGATTAAACTTTAGTTTTTCAGGATTGAAAACCGCAATTCTTTATTTTGTCCAACGTGAAGTGAAATCCGATCCTGATTTTATAGCAAAAAATTTAAATGATATTTGCGCTTCCATTCAATATACTATTATTGGCATTTTAATAGATAAATTAAAACTAGCTACGAAACAAACTGGTATTAATCAAATAGCCATTGGTGGTGGTGTGTCTGCCAATTCCGGAATCCGACAAGCCCTAAAAGATGGGGAGCATAAATTTGGATGGAAAACCTATGTGCCAAAATTTGAATTCACAACAGATAATGCTGCTATGATTGCTATTGTTGGATATTTAAAATATTTCGAAGGTGATTTTGCCGATCAAAGTATTACGGCATCAGCACGATTGAAAATTTAAAAAGAGGCTTCAAAACTTATCATTTACAAAATTTGAGAATCACTAAATAATCGTAAATCTTATTATATTCGCTGTATGCAATTATTCTATAATCCAGAACTTACCGAAACTACAGAGCAATTTTCATTTTCTAAAGAAGAAAGTAAGCATATAACTAAGGTGTTACGTAAAAAAGAAGGAGACATTTTACACATCACCAATGGTAAAGGCTGGTGTTTTGAGGCAGAAATAAGTGTAGCAGGAACAAAAAAATGTTTGTCAATTATCGTTTCCAAACAATTTAAAGCCAAGCACGAATACAATTTGCATTTGGCAGTTGCCCCAACAAAAATGAACGATCGATTTGAATGGTTTTTAGAAAAAGCTACAGAAATTGGTATCGATAGCATCACCCCTATTATTTGTGATCATAGCGAACGCAAAATTATCAAACAGGACCGTTTTGAAAAAATTGTCCAGTCGGCAATGAAACAATCTCTACATTACCATTTACCAAAATTAAATGAAGCGATCAGCTTTAATAATTTTGTAAAACAGGACTTTAAAGGACAACTATTTATCGCTCACTGCGAGAAGTTTGACCGTAAATCACTCAAGCGGGAACTAGAAGTCAAACAAGACATCACCATATTAATTGGTCCCGAAGGTGATTTTAGTGTTAAAGAAATTGAAATGGCTTTGCAACATAGGTTTATTCCTGTAACTTTGGGTGAAACCAGATTACGAACAGAAACCGCAGCTATCGTGGCTTGTCACAGTGTTGCTTTCTTAAATCAAGTCTAAGCAAATAGAACATGAAACAACTATTTCCACTTATCTTCTTTTTTTTGTCTTTACTCTCGTTTTCACAAGAACTCGCTATTCTAAAATACAAAGGTGGTGGGGATTGGTATAGCAATCCCACAGCATTACCTAACCTTATTGAGTTTTGTAATACCAATATTAACACTAGAATAAACCCTAAACCACAAACTGTAGAAGTTGGGAGTATTGATATTTTTCAATTCCCATACTTACATATGACAGGTCATGGTAATGTGTTTTTTAGTGAAACCGATATCGAAAATCTAAGAGATTATTTAATTTCAGGTGGCTTTTTACATATTGACGATAATTATGGTATGGAACCATATATCACTAAAGAACTTAAGAAAGTATTCCCAAATAAGGATTTAGTTGAACTTTCAACAAATCATCCTATTTTTAATACAGCATACAATTTCCCTCAGGGCTTACCTAAAATACATGAGCACGATGCAAAACGTCCACAAGCATTTGGGTTATTTCATGAAGATCGATTGATTTTATTGTTTACTTTTGAAAGTGATTTAGGTGATGGCTGGGAAGATCCTGAAATACATAATGACCCCCAGGATGTTCGTGAAAAAGCACTTAAAATGGGTGCCAACATTATAAAGTATGCCTTTGAAAATTAAAAAAAAGATGCTTCCAAATTATTCTTATAATTTCTGAATCTAAACTGTTAACCGTATAATTAAAAATGCAACTCACCCATTATAACACAAACTTCTCCAAGCGTATATTTCCAATAACTCTAATCTGTGACAATGTTACCAATGCGCCTAATATTGGAAGCTTATTTAGAATTGCTGATGCTTTTGGTATTGAGAAATTAATCCTTTGTGGTTCAGGGATTAATTTAGGTCGTAAAATGACCAAGACTTCACGAGCAACAGAGAAAGTTGTAAATTATGAAATCGCTGAGGACGCATTGAAGACTATTGAAACTCTTAAAAATCAAGGCTACCAAATTATTGCTTTAGAAATTACTGCGACTAGTGTCTCAATTAATACTTTTGAATTTTCTAAATCGCAACCCATAGCATTGATTATAGGTGATGAAAATTTTGGTGTTTCTGAAGCTATTTTAAAAGCGAGCAATGCTGTTATACATATTGAAATGTTTGGACAAAACAGCAGCATGAATGCCGTACAAGCCACAAATATAGCATTGTATGAAATCACAAAGCAACGTATATAAACGCAATATTAACTAAGCAGAGTGCCAATTTAGACCCCTTAAAAAACTTAGACTTCTATTTTCGTGCTTCCGAGATCAATATGTATATTTACTAAATGAATTCAAAAATAATTTCCAACGGCATATTAAGGGCACTAGCTATTATAGCTGCAGTTTTCGTACTCTTTTATTTTTTATATGAAATACAATCTGTTTTAGTTTATATCGCCATAGCTGCTGTTATTTCCTTAATTGGACGACCAATTGTCAGGTTTTTAAAATCGAAATTAAAGTTCAAAAACACCCTAGCCGTTATAACGACTATGGTTGTGTTAATTGCACTGTTGATTGGACTTGTACGTATGTTTATTCCTTTAGTTGTAGAACAAGGACATAATTTATCCCTACTTAACATCGAACAATTACAAGGTAATATTGAAAATTTATACTATCAATTTACAGAATATTTTTCCATTAGCACCACCGATGTTGAGCAGTCATTAAAAGAGTCCAAGCTTTTATCCAAGTTAGATTACTCCATAATTCCAGATTTTTTAAATTCAGTAGTTAGTGGTTTTGGTAGTTTTAGCATTGGTTTATTTTCTGTTTTGTTTATCACTTTCTTTTTTCTAAAAGACAGTCGGTTGTTTGAACAAGGTATTTTAATTTTAGTCCCTGATTCTAAAGAGGCAGAATCAAAAAAGTCATTTAATAAAATTAAAGATTTACTCTCTCGTTATTTTGTTGGCCTCATTTTTCAAATACTCATCTTATTTGTAATCTATACAATTGTTCTTTTGGTTTTCGGAATTAAAAATGCTGTAGTCATTGCATTTCTATGTGCCCTTTTAAATTTGATTCCTTATGTTGGTCCACTTGTTGGTGGTGTTTTAATGCTTACCCTAACCATGTCTAGTAATTTGGGGGCTAGTTTTAGTGAAGTGATTTTACCGAAAACCATTTATGTAATGATTGGATTTGCAGTTGGTCAACTTATTGATAATTTCTTTAGCCAGCCATTTATTTTTTCTAAAAGTGTAAAATCGCATCCCTTAGAAATCTTTTTGGTTATTATTATTGCTGGGATAATTTTTGGGGTTTTGGGTATGATTGTGGCCATCCCTACTTATACTGCCATAAAGGTTATTTTAAAAGCCTTTTTATCGGATAATAAAATTGTAAAAGAACTCACCAAAAACTTATAGTTTTAGTTTGAATAAGGATATATTAAATACTGCAAATCAGGATTTTATAAACAAAAATCTGAATACAAATATTGCAACGCTTTTATTAAAAAAGCTTAAGTTTGATGCTGTTGACACGAAACTGATTGTAGCACAAATCGAAGCAAAAAATAAATGTGAAAACAAACTCCCAACCTGGTTTAACACAGCACAAATTTATTATCCTAACAAACTAAATATTGAACAGACCTCTTCTGAAATAACTGCACAGTACAAACTAGAAATAGTTAATGGAACTTCTATTATTGACCTTACCGGAGGATTTGGTGTTGACTGCTATTATTTTGCTAAAACATTTAAAAACGTTACCCATTGTGAGATCGATACTAAATTATCGCAAATTGCAACACATAATTACAATCAGCTAGGGGTTAATAATATTACAATCAAAAATATAAATGGTTTAGATGAAATAAAATCAAATAATGACAATTACGACTGGATTTATGTTGATCCCTCAAGGAGACATGACATAAAAGGAAAGGTGTTTTATTTAAACGACTGTTTACCCAATATTCCGGAAGCTTTGGATATATTATTCAATCGCTCTAAAAACATCCTTATAAAGGCATCGCCAATGTTGGATATTTCAGTGGGCATTTCTGAGCTTAAACATGTAAAGACCATTCATGTTGTTGCATTAAATAATGAAGTTAAAGAATTATTATTTCAACTCGAACTTGAGTATAATGGAGTGATTTCTATTAAAACTGTAAATATTAAGAAAGACTCTAAAGATTCTTTTGATTTTTATTTGGATGAGGAACAACAATCAATTCCCAGTTATGGAGATTTGAAGAATTATTTGTATGAACCCAATGCCGCTATTATGAAAGCTGGGGCTTTTAAATCAATATCATCGCTTTTAAAACTAAATAAGCTTCATCAACATTCGCATTTATACACCTCAGAAGAACTTATCGATTTTCCCGGTCGCGGATTTATTATTATAAATTGCATAGCCTATAATAAAAAAGTAATCAAAAAATTACTTGGATTCAAAAAAGCCAATGTTAGCACTCGGAATTTCCCGGAGTCAGTACATCAAATAAAAAAAATATTTAACATCAAGGATGGTGGGGAGCAATATGTATTTTTCACAACAAACATGCACGGTGAAAAAATTGTAATAATCACTACAAAAATAAAAAAAGGGTTACCTCTTTCAAAGTAACCCGTATCCTTATTTGCTAAAACATTAACCTTAAACTATCGCTTTTTAAAGGATTCTTTTTATGTTTTTGTTAATTAAAACAGTATTGACGATTTTAAAATTACATTAATAATTTTGACATTTGACTTTTGAAAGTTTTTTTAAAGACTATTTACCATTTCATTTAAAGGCTATATTAATAATCTCTTCATACTCAGTGTTTTCTAAAACTTAGAAAAACATAGAACATAATCCGTCTAACTTATATTTTGGAAATCTTATGTTTATTATATCTTCGCAAAAATTAAAATAGTGATGCTGAAAGCTGTAATATTTGATATGGATGGGGTTATTGTAGATACGGAGCCTTTACACCGCGAAGCATATCATAGCATGTTTAATGCTGTGGGGATAGCTGTTTCTGAAACGCTTTATGAGTCTTTCACAGGACAGTCCACTATAAATGTTTGTAAGCAGCTTTGCAAACACTTTAATTTGACCGAAACACCTCAAACTTTGGTAGATTTAAAACGAGAATTCTTTAAATCTCTTTTTTTTAATAATGGAGGCTTAGCACTAATTGATGGTATTCTGGATCTAATAAAGGACTATTATAATAATGGACTTAAACTTGTATTAGCGTCTTCAGCCTCCATGCTTACTATTAACAATGTATTTACACGATTTGAATTGGATCAGTATTTTATTGATAAATTAAGTGGTGCAGATTTAAAGGCATCAAAACCTCATCCTGAGATATTTGAAAAAGCAGCAAAATCTACAGGATTTAGTAAAAATGAATGTTTGGTTATTGAAGATTCTACCAGTGGCATTAAAGCCGCCAATGCGGCAGAAATATATTGTGTTGGTTTTAAAAGTATAAATTCTAAAAACCAAGATTATTCAACAGCGAATAAAGTTATTACGAGTTTTAGTGAAATTAACTATTCCAAAATAGAAGCGATTTTTGCAAGCTAGGTTTTATTTAAATCGTGAATATTGTATAGCATAAAACCCCATAATTACAAGGGGTTTTAATGATATCACTATTCTTTTTTGGTTGATTACTTTTCTTTATTTAGTACGCGCTGTTTTAATTTTTCTTTTTAAGTTTTTCTATCGCTGTACTTGCCGACTCCATAAATGGATCCATAGAAAGTGCCTTCTCATAGTGTTCCAAAGCTTTTATTGAATCCCCACTTTTCAAATATGCTTCACCTAAACTGTCCAATAAATTTGCATCCTCAGGAAATAATTTCACATTTAGCTCAAAAAATTCAATAGCCAAAGCGATTTTATTTTCTCTTAAAAAACCATAGCCAATCCCGTTAAGAATAAGACCTTTTGGGTCTTCGGAATGGAAGTTTTCTATCAAACTATAGAAATGTTCCTCTACATATTTTAAACCATGCTCAACATAATGATTGTATACATTTTGATTAGCTGGAAGTGATGGTGTTTTAGGTGTTTCACCTCTTACCAACGCCAATATTCCTGAAGCGAGCTGTTCTGCTACAGGCTCATTCATATTTGCAAAAACAATAATACTAATTTCATCACGCATGATTTCTAAATAGGCTGTATTGGCCCCTGGGAATCCTCCGGCCATGAGATTCGCTTTTCCAGTTGTTTTCTGCTTAATAATAGACCCAAAATGATCTTCATTTGATTTTGTAGTTTTACTTAGCAATGTTGCTCCATAAAAATATTCTGAATAAAATTTTACAATATCTCTAGCGGTGGATTGGAAACCACCATCGGGATTTGGAACTTCAACAAAGCCTAAGTTGCTAGAAATATTTCCCTTCATATCCTTATAGTAACCAATGGCTCTGTCTGGAACCTCATGCTTATCGATTACATAAGTTTCAGTCATATCTAAAGGTTTAATAATGCGATCTACTACATTTTGGTGATAAGTGTTACCAGTAATCTTTTCAATGATTGCTCCTAATAATACATAACCTGCATTGCTGTAAGCTCTATCCGTTCCTGGTTCAAATTCCAATCTTAACTTTTTTATGCGCTTTACCAAAGCTGGGATTCGTTTTTGATCAATGGGTAATTCTTCAAAATCATTACCCCAATAATCTGTATAACCAGAAGAGTGATTTAACAAGTCTGTAATTGTAATCTTATTTGCCGCAATATCAGGGAAACCTGATAAGTATTGACCTAGTTTATCTGAGACTTTCAATTTGTCCTCCTCCATCAACTGTAAAATCACCGTTTTAGTAAAGGATTTGTTCATCGAACCAATATCAAATTTTGTACTCAAAGAATTTGGAGTTTTCGTTTCCCTGTTAGCCATTCCAAATGCTTTATGATATTTTGGTACTCCTTTTTCGGCTACCAATACCACTCCCGAAAAAATATCGAGATCTTGGTATTGTTTTACTAATGCATCTACACTTGATTCTAGGGTATTACTATTTTTGATTTTAGACTCGATTTGTCCGTCACAGCTAGTAAAAACACAAACCATTATTATAATTACATATTTCATTTTTTTCATTTTAATTGTATTAATAATTATTTATAAACCATTATTTTTTAACGTCTCATTTACTTTTATTTGCTTCAATAATCTGTTTTGCTTGCATTGCATTCCCATAATTAGGATCCAATTCAAGCGCTTTTTTATAGGCATCAATTGCCTTTTGCTTATTCATGCTTTTCAGGTAACTCTCTCCTAAGCTATCCCATAAATTACTTTCATTTGGAAATAAAGTAACATTAAGCTTAAATATTGCGGTCGCTTTATCAATTTGGTCTTCTTCAATAAAATAGTAACCAAGGTGATTCAAATACCACGAGTGTTTTATTTTATTATTAAATGTATTCTTCATTTTTAAAGACAATTCATCCAAATTGCCATCATATGCTAAGGCATATTTCAATATCGCTGTAGAAGTATCCTCAACAATAGGTCTTGGATTGTATGATGTATCAAAAATCATTTCCTCTATATACCGAGCTACATCCATAATTTGTTGGGTAAAAGCATTAGTAAAATAAATAACAACAACATCTTCTTCTGGTAACCATATAAAATCATGAAAGAAAATACCGTTTGAGCCATTATGAGTTACTCTTTTGGTTTTTCTATCTGTTTTAAAAATTGCCCATCCGTAGGCATAATAACTCGTGCCTCCTTCGTATTCTAGAATATATGGTGTCGTTAGTACCTTGGTTAGTTCTTTAGATAAGACTTTGTTGGTCTTTAAAGCATTATACCATTTGTACATGTCACCTAATGTAGAATTAAAACCCCCATTACCCTTTAAAACCCAAGAGATCTTGGCCTCTCTATGATAACGTTTTGCCATAGATCCTATATTAATAACATTTTCTCTATAACCGCTTGCATATAAATCCGGATTCCAATCAGGTATAAGATATCCAGTTTTCTTCATTCCAGCAGGAAGAAATAAATATGTATTCAAAAAAGATTCATAATCCTCTCCTGAGACCAACTCTATGATTCTAGCTAAAATACTATAACCTGAATTTGAATATTCAAATTTAGTCCCTGGCTTATTAATTAGAGCTGTAGCGAATAATTCACTAAAGAATTTATCCGTTGGTATATGATCGAAATCGCCAGCTCCAATATTATGAATGAAACCTCCTGTGTGTGTTAACAATTGATGAATAGATATGTTTTCCTTATCTATTGGTAATCCTTTGAAAAAGGTATTAAGAGGATCAGTAACTTTTAATTTATTTAACTCAACAAGTTTTAAAATGGCCGCAGCTGTAAATTGTTTCGTAACCGAGCCTATATCATAAATTGTATGGGTGGTGTTTTTAATGTTGTCTTCTTTATTGGCTAATCCATATGCATTATTAAAAATTATTTCTCCTCCTTTAGCAACCAAAACAGCTCCTGCAAAGCCATTGGTTACCGCTTTCGCTAAATATTGATCTATTTTGATTTCAACAGCTTTACTATCTATGTTTGTTTGTGCGTTAGTCCTAATAGAATTAATCATTAATAAGACGAGACATAAATTAAATGGTATAATTTTCATTGTGATTTATTGTAAATTAGATTTTATTTCATAACAAATTAAAAGCAGGATTTAGCAAAAAAAACCATATAGTGATGTAAACAATAACATATGACATCAAAGGCTATATAAATGTTATGTAATTTAATTTTGCTGTTTTATACCACAATTGCCTCCTTTCATCTCATTTTAAAAATCAAATGCATTAATAATATATCTTAGCAAAATGAATAAAAAATGGATCGAAATAATTATTAATATTTTGTTTTGGGGAATTACCTCTTGGTTAATTGTATATTCCTATTCTATCGTTGGTCATATGGTAACTATAGTTGATGAGGAAATAATTGGAGACATAGATCATAGTAACCAACTCAAACAGTTCTTTTTAATTGGCCAACCCTTTTTTGCCATTTACTTTTATTTACAATACTATTTTATTCTAAAGTTAACAGATAGATCGAAAATCGTTTTTCTGATTATAAGATCTATAATTCTGGGGATACTCTTTTTAGTTCTCTTTAATGGTGTTGTAATCATCTTTTTCAAAGGTTACATTCATATTATTTGGTTCCCTTCGCTCTGGTATGGTATTTTAATATTTTATACTACAGTTGCTATAGGCTACGGTTTTGTAAAAGCCTGGTTTAAAGTTGAACAACATCGAAGTCAATTGGAGGTTTTAAACAAACAAGCTGAACTAAATATTTTAAGAGCACAATTACACCCGCATTTTTTATTCAATACCATGAATAATTTATTGTCTATGGTAGACCAAAAGCACAATCCTAAATTGGCAACTAGTATTGATAAACTCTCAAATTTATTGCGATATGTGGTCTATGAAAACAAAAGTAATAGAGTGCCAGTGGATGATGAGATTAATTTTATTCAAAATTTCGCAGAACTTCATTTATTGCGTTTTGAAGATAATGAGGTCGATTTTAAATTTGATATCGAAGGGCTTTATAGCGAACAATTATTAGAAACAGGAATCTTACTTTGCTTTGTTGAAAACGCATTTAAACATGGCGTTCAACCTGAATTTGAATCCTTTATTCATATAAAAATTGATGTGACTAAAAAAGATAGTATTATCTTTAATATTGAAAATACAATTCCACCAAATATTGGAAAAATACACAGTGGAGGATATGGTTTACAATCCACAAAGGAAAGACTTCAATTGGCTTATCCAAATACGCATTCATTGGAAATTTTAAATAAAGAAACCTTTGCTGTTACACTTAAAATAGATACACATGCAAGTAATAATAGTTGATGACGAACCTAAGGCTATCACACTAATAACGACTTATCTAGAGCATTTTACGGGCTTTGAATTGGTTGCTACTTTTAGAAATGGATTGAAAGCTCTTGAGTATTTAAATACGCATACGGTTGATGTTATTTTTTTGGATATCAACATGCCTCACTTAAGTGGGCTGTCATTATCTAAAATGATTAGTCCTAATACTGCTATCGTTTTCACTACAGCTTATTCTGAACATGCTGTAGAAAGCTATACTGTTAATACTACAGACTACCTATTAAAACCAATCAGTTTAGAACGATTTTCGAAGTGTATTACTAAACTTTTAGAAGCTAATAACAAAGAAGATTATAAGGGTTCAAATGACACAGTACAACCTGAAACTATTTTTATAAAAAGCGGTTTACAAACACATCAACTACGTCTTGAAGAAATTGAATATCTCCAAAAGGATGGGAATTATATGAATTATTATGTTTCAGGAAAAAAGATAATGGCTCGTCAAAGTATTTCTGAAGCACTAAATAGTTTACCGGACAATTTTATTCAAATTCAAAAATCTTATATCGTTAATTTCACAAAAATTGATGCTATAAATACCGATTTAGTAATAATTGGCTCACATCAAATCCCAATTGGCTCACAATTTAAAGCTAATCTAGTGAATCAAATGAAATAAGTTAACTTTCAATCATCAATGGCTTGCCTGATGGATTATTGTCCATTCCATAGGCTTTATGAAATACAATAGTACCATCTTTAAAATAAAACATTCAATATGAGCTATATTTGAATAACTATAATGTTTTAGAGGTAACCACCATATTTTTTAATTTCAGTTTTTCCTTTATAGCACATGCGGTTTGAGTTATTGCAAGTCCACCTTTTCCAGTGCACTTTACACAAGTTGGCATTTGGCTACTCACTGATGAAACCGTTTCAATGACTTCATTTAAAGGAATAAGGGCATTATAACCTGCACAAGACATCGTTGCTGATGAAAGTGCATTTACTGCTGCACTTACATTCTTCCCTAAACAAGGCGCTTCAACACGATCTGCAATAGGGTCACAAACTAATCCAATCATATTTTGAATGGCCATAGAGGCCGCATCAATAGCCTGCCTAGCCGTTCCACCAAATAGTTGTACGATACCTGCTGCAGCCATCCCTGCAGAAGCACCACATTCTACTTGACAACCATGTTCCTCTGCTGAGAAACCTGGACCTCTCGCAAAAAACACGCCCACAATTCCAGTGGCAAAATAGGCTTGAATTAATTCGTCATTCGTAGCTTCTATATCATCTGCTACGGCTCTTAAAACACCACCTACTACACCGCATGAGCCAGCTGTTGGGTTTGCAACCACAACTTCCATGGCACTTTTCGATTCCATAATAGCCGATACATTGGCAATCACATTATTTATAATAGAATTTTGTAGAATTTTTTTACGCTTTTGTGCACTTTTGATTAAATGAGATTGTTGTGGTAAAATTCGATCTGCATAGGTCGTGCCTTCCAATCCTGTATTAATGCTATGCTCTATAATACCAACAAGATGCGTCATTCTATCAACTACTTCAGCAGCCTTTAATCCACTCTGGCATTGTTCATAAATTAACCCAAGAGCTCCCAAATCGAGATTCTCTTTCTCGGAAAATTCCAAAAGTGATGCAACCGAAGTAAATGGTAATTCCGATTCGTTTCCTGCAACTATTGGTAATACAGGGTTAGTTATAATTAGTTCGTCAAAATCTATAAGATCTTTTAATTTACCAATTGATTCCTCTGGTACCTCTTTGGAAAACTTCATGTTTATCAGTCGTTTATCATCCTTAAATGATTCCGTAATTGATTTACACGCAGGAAACATGGTACCTATATCTGCTAAAAGAATATCTTTTGAACTATTAAAAAGCAGTAATTCAAATGAGCCTCCATTGATATGAACTTCAAAACCGTCAATATCTTCAATTTTAACGGAGCCTCCTCCTAGTGATACAGCTACAACCTGAATATTTTTCCCACGAATGCCTTGCAACTTTAACCTGAAGGTATTTACATGAGTCGTTTTAAAAGTATTAATTTCATATGTAATTGAAATACCGCGTTCATTAGCAATAACTTCTGTATCTTTTATCCTATCATCTGTCATCTCTAAGCCCAATAACCCACCATCTATACCAATAGTGGTCCCTTGATCTCTATAATTGGGTGCCCATGCGCCATCCTTATCAAAGTCAATAATTGCCTTTTCAAGAGGTTCATTTAAAATATCCAAACATATTTTAGCAGCGCGCCATGCTGCCGCAGTATGTGAACTTGATGGCCCTCGCATGATTGGCCCAATGACATCATTAAAAATTCCAGGTCTATTTTTCATGATTTATGCATTATATTGTTTTTAATCAGCATCAATTACCGATAGCCTCTTCTTGAAAGTTCCTTCAGCACTTTCTAGAATTAGATTGTACGCGCCCTTTTCTAAATATTTCTTGAAATGGATATAATACGGTAAGTTACTAGATTCTTCTTTAATGACAAGATTCCATCGGTATTGATTCAATCCTTTTCTACCTACAATAGTCTTTTTCCATATAAGGGAATCTGAGGCATTGGTTATTTTTAAATGAATAGTTTCAGGTTTATTTAGTGAAAAAGTGATTGGAAGTTTTTGTACCGATTTTTCGTCCACATCTTTGTGTGTATCTCTTAAAGAAGGCCGTTTTATAGTCCCTATGTCATAAAGGTAACTACTGACTTCTTTTAAGGCAATTTGATGATAAAACGGCTTGAGGTTTACTTTATAAATACCACGACCATGAGTCGCAATAATCATATCCTTTGATCTCTTTTCAATCACAATATCTGCAATACTAGTATCAGGCAAACCCGCTCCAAAATAGCACCAATTTTCACCCCGGTCAATAGAAACATATACGCCGCGATAAGTTCCAGCATATAATATGTTTTCAAAATCCGGGTCCTCAACAATTGAGTTAACCGGGTGATTAGGTAAATTATTGATTATCGGTTTCCAATGTGCTCCATAATCTTCAGAAACATACAAATAGGCACCAAATTCATCGTAGTTAAGTCCGGTCATTTGAACGTATACCCTTTCTTTTTTATGTTTTGAGGGATAAATACTTCTGATATATTGATCGGATAATCCTTGTGAAATATTTTTCCAGTTTTTACCTCCGTTATTGGTGAGCCACATGCTGCCTCTATCTGTCCCCATATAAAGGGTCCCTTCTTCAATGGATGACGCTGCCATAGCGCCTGCCGCCGTTTCTTTTTTGGAATGATTTCCTTTGTCTATTAAATTGGGACTTATGACGGTCCAATGATCTCCACGATCATCACTCTGCATGACATAATTGCCAGCCATAAATACGCGATTGGAATTATGAGGAGAGAGCATATAAGGCGTGATAAAATTGTATTTTATATTAATATTATCCTTTTTTGGAAATCTTGGCCTAATTGATACAGACTTTCCAAGACTTAGATCCATTCGCTGTGCTCCCCCATTTTGCATGCTAAAATAAACCGTGTTCTCGTCATTTGGATCAACAAGTGTAATACACCCATCTCCTCCACTCCAGGCATCAATCCATAAATATTTCCAGGGGTCGTCAATCTCTGGATTCCATTCTTGTGCCAATCCAAAAACGGTAGCATCATCCTGAGTTCCCCCGTATATATTATACTTCTTTTGTTGGTCTATTTCTATATCATAAAACTCTCCTGCTGGAATATTATTCAAATGTAACCAGGACGCTCCGTTGTCATAACTGTGATATACACCACCATCATTTCCAAGAAGCAGTTCCTTTGGGTTCTTTGGATTTATCCACATTTCGCATTGATCCAAATGAAGCGTTTGCGCAGGACTTGGTGTTAAATGAGTTATTTTACCATTTATATGTTTAAATGTTTTACCGCCATCAGTACTATGAGATAATTGCACACCCAAACCATAAATTTCTTCATCATTTTGTGGGTTTACATAGAGATCCATAAAATACCATCCGATTACAGACAGTGATTTAATATTTTCATCATGGGTTTTTACCCAGTTTTTTCCGCCATCTACCGTTTTATATATTTCGCCAGAGCCATTCCCTCTAGCTTGATTACGTTGATCGACAAACATATAGGCCTTATCCTTGTCTTGATATGAAGCTGCTATTCCTATACGTCCTGTGTTTTCATTAATAAGTACACCATTTGTGATTTTAAACCAACTGAGACCGCCATCTTCGCTTTTATAAACAGCACTTTTTTTACCGCTTACATTGGGATAGTTTTCCCAGGTACTAGCATATACAATATCAGGGTTTGCCGGCGAAAAAACGATGTCATTTGCTCCTGTTTGTTCATCAATAAATAAAGCATGATGCCATGATTTTCCACCATCACTTGTTCGGAATATACCTCGGTTTTCGTTAGGAGACCAAAAATGTCCTTGTGCCGCAACCAAAACGATATCTGGATTAGTTGGATGCACCACTATCTCTCCAATATGCCAAGTATCATTAAGCCCTAAATGTACCCAGGTATCTCCACCATTATCGGAACGGTACACCCCTGTTCCCGGCATAGTAAAATTCCTTGCTTTTTTAAGACTTTCTCCAGTGGCAACATATATAATCTCTGGGTTTGACGGTGCTAGGGCTATATCACCAATCCCTAACGAAGGCATGTTTTCGAATATGGGCTTCCATTTTAAGCCGTTGTTAATTGATTTCCACAAGCCACCAGAGCCAAACGCGGCATAGATTACCCCTGGTTTATCTGGGTCAGCTTGAATGGCTTCTACACGAGCGCCGTTTAAAGTTGGCCCGAGCTGTATCCATTCAAGTCCATAAGGAGTTTCCGCTTTCAAAGCGGTATGCTCTTTATATGATTCTATTAAAGGTGATTTTGGTTGATTTTGCGATAGCGATAAATTACTCAATGCACTCGAAAGAATAATTATAAAAATAGTTGTAGAACGTTTAAATAGTTGGAAGGAATGTATATTCATTTTAGCCTCTGTAGTTTTAAAATTCAATGGGCAATACCGAGTAGCGTCATTGATTTTAGATTTTGATTCTTTTATAATAAAATTGAAAGGGGCACATACTAACGAATCAGCAATGTAAATATACAACAAGTATTGACCAATATTTTGTATCGATTTTACTTCTGAAAATAGTCTCTCTCAAAACTGAAGCGTATTAATTTCTAAAATGTTAGTCGTAAAAAGAGAAAAACAGTTGAGATATATTGGGGTAGCTTAGTCTGTGGATTTTATTATTTCTATAGTTAACGCCTTGATTCTTATGATGCAAATGTTAAAATAGTATGCCAATCGAGTATTATAGTATTAGTGATTTGCTACCCGGCGACGTATTTTTATGAGAACTTTTTCATTTCTAATGAAGTCCATTTGAAATTTAAGGTGTTCGATCATTAATAACACCAGACTTAATATCAAAAAAAAAAAAAATATGATGAACCTAAAAAAAGCGCTAAGAAACTCTTCGGTTTTAACACTCCTGCTTTTATTAACGACATTTACAACGTGGTCTCAGAAACCTTTAAAACTAACTGATATTTACAAAAACGGAACCTATAGTGCTAAAAGATATGGGCCAGTGCGGTGGATGAAGGATAATAAGGGCTATTCAACACTCGAAAAAAACATTCAATTTGGCGGTAATGATATTATTAGATACGAAGCAAAATCTGGCAGCAAAACAGTACTCGTTACGTCAGAAGCACTAATTCCAAACGGTGAAACAAAACCACTTTCTATTTCTAATTATCAATGGTCCAAAGATAATTCTAAACTCTTAGTCTTTACCAATACTCGTAAAGTATGGCGCTATCATACCAGAGGCGATTATTGGGTGCTCGACATGGACTCTGGAACATTAACTCAATTGGGTAAAGACGTTGAACGCACCACCATGATGTTTGCAAAATTCTCTCCTGATGCATCAAGGGTTGGCTATGTAAGTAAGAACAATATTTATGTTGAAGATATTAAATCGGGTGAAATTACACAGCTAACTTCAGATGGTAATGAGGCCATCATAAATGGGACTTTCGACTGGGTTTACGAAGAAGAATTATCATGTAGAGACGGCTTTAGATGGAGCCCTGATGGTTCGCAAATTGCATATTGGCAATCTGACACGAGAGCCATAGGTACATTTTATATGATCAATAATGTAGATTCCATATATTCAAAACCCATTCCACTTCCCTATCCAAAAGTTGGTACGGATAATTCTTTAGTGAAAGTTGGAGTAGTTAATGCTACAGGAGGAAACACAAAATGGTTTGATGTTCCAGGAGATTCACGAAACAACTATTTGGCAAGAATGAATTTCATTCCAAATTCAAATGAAGTCATGATTCAACAATTGAATAGAAAGCAAAATACGAATACAGTCTGGGTAGGTAATACCAAAACAATGGCACTCAACAATATTTTTATTGACAAAGATGAAGCTTGGCTAGATATACATGATAATATCATGTGGTTAGAAGATGAAAAATATTTTACTTGGACCAGTGAAAAGGATGGCTGGTTGCACTTGTATAAAGTATCCCGAGATGGAAAAAATTTCAGTACCATCACCAAAGGTAATATTGATGTCGTTAGAATTAACTGTATAGATCCAAAAGGAGGCTATGTATATTATATTGCATCTCCTGAAAATTTCACACAACGGTATTTATATCGCAGTAAAATAGATGGTAGTTCTGCTCCAGAACGGGTGAGTCCACAAGAGCAATCGGGGCAGCACGCCTATCAGATCTCTGCTGACGCCAAATATGCGATTCATACCTTTCAAAATGTAAGCACACCCAATAAGATATCACTTATAAATCTTCAAAAGCATAAAACAATAAGTGTATTGGAAGACAATAAAGAATTGTCTGAAAAAGTATCAGCACTAAGTTTGACCCCTAAAGAATTCATCAAATTAGATATTGGTGATGTGGTACTCGACGCCTGGATAATAAAACCAAAAAACTTTAATCCCGCTAACAAATATCCTATTGTGTTTTATGTATATGGCGAACCAGCAGGATCTACAGTTCAAGATGCCTGGCAAGGTGGAGACCTTTGGCATCAGTTTCTAGCACAGCAGGGTTATGTAGTTGCAAGTATCGATAATAAAGGTACTCGTACCCCTCGTGGAAGGGATTGGAGAAAATCGATATATGGTCAAATAGGAATTTTGGCAGCTCATGAACAAGCTGCAGCCGCCAAGCAGTTATTCAAGATGTATGACTTTATTGATACTGACAAGGTTGGTATCTGGGGCTGGAGTGGCGGTGGTCAAATGACCATGAATTGCCTGTTTCGATATCCTGATATTTATAAATCAGGACTGGCAGTTTCTTTTGTATCCGATCAAAGACTTTATGATAATATTTATCAGGAACGATATATGGGGTTATTAACGGAAAATGAGGCTAACTATATCGCTGGATCACCTATTAGTCATGCAAAAAAGCTGGAAGGAAACCTCATGATTATGCATGGTACGGCGGATGATAATGTACATTATCAGAGTTTTGAACGATTGACCAATGAGCTCATAAAACATAACAAGATGTTTGATATGATGTCTTACCCTATGCGATCTCATGGTATTTGGGAACGTGAAAATACCTCGTTGCACTTAAGAGAGACCATGGAAAGGTATTGGAAAAGAGTATTTGAAGACTAATAATCAACAAAATTTAAAATGCACATTCATTATTATTAATAGTTAACCATAATTCCGATGAAAATTAAAAACACATTTTTTTTCTGTATTGTTTTAATTGCTTGCTCTAATAATGAAAAAACTCAATCGACAACGGCATTGACCTTTTTATCTGAAACAGCAGAACGTATTTCAGATAAATCTATTGACCCTTCCTCATTAATGTGGTACACAAAACCTGCTGCGGCCTGGGAAGATGCATTACCCGTGGGCAATGGAAGAATTGGTGCGATGGTATTTGGTGGTATCGAAGAAGAACGAATCCAACTCAATGAAGAAACCTATTGGTCAGGAGGGCCATACAGTACAGTTGTCAAAGGCGGATACAAAGCACTCCCGAAAATTCAAGAACTTATTTTTGCAGGAAAACCTATAGAAGCGCACAAGCTTTTTGGGCGAAATATAATGGGGTATCCTGTTGAACAACAAAAGTACCAGTCGCTGGCCAACCTTCACCTATTTTTTGATAAGGAATTAAAAGCCGAAAATTACAAGCGTTGGTTGGACCTGGCATCTGGAATTACTGGCGTAGAATACGAAATCGATGGGACGACCTATCTCCGTGAAATCTTTGCATCAGCTATAGATCAAACTATTGCTGTTCGATTAACGGCTAGTAAGGCTGGAAAGATCAATTTTGACTCGGAATTGAGAGGTGTTAGAAACGATGCGCATTCCAATTATGCTACAGACTATTTTAGAATGGATGGTGAAGGAGAAAATGAATTGGTGCTCAGAGGAAAATCTGCTGATTATTTAAGTATTGAAGGCAAATTACGATATGAAGCCAGAGTACGTGTGGAAACTGAAGGTGGAGTATTAACTCGTAAAGGCACTCGAATTCATGTGAAAAATGCAAACACAGCAACTATTTACTTCGTCGCTGCAACCAATTTTGTTAATTACAAAGATGTAAGTGGCGATGAAAAACAGCGCATTAAGAATGATTTGGAAAAAATAAATGCGACTAACTATCAATCCATACGGACAAATTCAGTACAAGACTATCAAAATTTATTTAATCGTGTAAGTCTGAAATTACCTGAAACATCGAGTTCCTTTCTTCCCACTGATGAACGCATGACAAATATCCAGTCTACACCAGATCCGCAAATGGCGGCACTTTCGTATCAATTTGGGAGATATCTATTAATCTCTTCAAGCCGTTCGGGAACACAACCAACCAACCTTCAGGGCATTTGGAATAAAGACATGAATCCTTCCTGGGATTCCAAATACACGACCAACATTAACACCGAAATGAATTATTGGGCGGTAGAATCTGCGAACCTTTCGGAATTGTCTGAACCCTTACTTAAAATGATCGAAGAGCTAACCGACCAGGGCGCAGCTGTTGCAAAAGAACATTATGGCGCTAAAGGTTGGGTATTCCATCAAAATACAGATATCTGGCGAGTTGCTGCGCCCATGGATGGCCCTACTTGGGGGACGTTCACCGTTGGTGGCGCTTGGTTAACCACCCATATTTGGGAACATTATTTATATACTCAGGATACTGAATTTTTAGAAAAAGTATATCCAATAATCAAAGGCTCTGTTGATTTTTTTATGGATTTCCTAGTGGAGCATCCCAATAGAGAATGGTTGGTAACCAATCCTTCAAACTCTCCCGAGAATCCTCCTAAAGGGCCTGGATATGAATATTTCTATGATGAAGTTACCGGTATGTACTATTTTACAACCATAGCCGCAGGAGCAACTATGGATATGCAGATTTTAAAAGACCTGTTCAGTTATTATGCTGAGGCTACTGAAATATTAGGCATTGATCAAGACTATGCATTGAAAGTACTTGAAAATAAAGCACGATTAGTTCCATCACAGATTGGGAAAGACGGTACCTTACAAGAATGGGCTGATGATTTAGAACAATTAGAAGATAAACACCGGCATTTTTCACACATGTATGGTCTATATCCTGGTAATGTGCTATCAGCCAAAAATACGCCCGAATTAGTAGCACCAATCAAGGCCGTACTCGAACAACGTGGTGATGGAGGAACAGGTTTTTCACGAGCATGGAAAATGGCTTTATGGGCAAGACTGTCAGACGGAGAGCGTGCTCACTCAATCTATAAGGGCTACTTAAAAGAACAGTGTTATATGTCTCTGTTTGCTAAATGTTTTACCCCACTCCAAGTTGATGGATCACTTGGTCTTACCGCAGCGATTTCTGAGATGCTTGTGCAATCACATGAAGGCGTTATTCGATTATTACCAGCCTTACCAGATGCCTGGAATAATGGGAGTTTTGATGGTGTTTGTACCAGAGGTGCTTTCGAATTAGATATCACATGGACTGATAAAACCATTACAGAAGTAGAAATTTTATCGAAGGCCGGTAAAACATGCCGTATTAATGCGGGTATAAATTTAGAGCTAATGTCAAATGGAGAAAATGTTTCTTTCAAAACCATGCCAGACGGTTCTATTGAATTTGAAACTATAAAAGGAGGACTATATAAACTTATTAAGATTTAAAATGTATCAATATTTGCAGATCTATGCTAAAAAGAAAAGTATCTATTTTTATTAAAACTTTCAAATTATGACCATAGCCATTTGGATTACGCTTATTATATTATCCATATTTTTCATATTTGTATTGAGCAAAGATGTTATTAAACATCAAAAAGTTCTCGAAAATGTCAGCGTAGTTAAGACTGCAATTATAGGCTTTGTTGTAAATTTTTTCGATGTGCTCGGTATTGGTGCTTTTGCCCCTCAAACTGCCTTATTGAAGTTCACAAAACAAACTGATGATAAAGTATTACCTGGGACATTGAATGTGTCTAATACGATTCCTGTTTTAATTCAGGCCTTGATTTTTATAAAAATTGTTGAAGTAGAACCTATAACATTAATAACCATGTTGGTATCTGCCGCTGCGGGCGCCATACTTGGCGCAGGAATAGTCGCTAAGTTACCTGTTACAAAAATTCAATTAACCATGGGGTTCGCTTTAATTGTAACCGCATTTTTTATGCTTTCCGGACAAATGGATTGGATACAAGGCGGCGGCGAAGCAATTGGTTTAACAGGATGGAAATTAGCTTTAGCTATTGCTGCTAATTTCATACTTGGTGCATTTATGACTGTTGGCATCGGATTGTATGCTCCATGTATGGCTTTAATCTATGCTTTGGGAATGTCTCCTTTAGTCGCTTTCCCAATTATGATGGGTTCCTGTGCCTTTTTAATGCCACCGGCATCGGCTAAATTCATTAAAGAAGGGGCTTATAACAGAAAAGCTTCAGTATCCATGGCCATCCCAGGGATTATTGCTGTTCTAATTGCCGCATTTGTGGTAAAATCACTTCCCTTAGAGACGCTTAGGTGGGTGGTTATTGTCGTTATAATTTATACTTCGATAGTTATGTTTAGATCGGCAATGAAAAGCAAAAAAAAAGATATGCTATCGTAATTCTAAAAATTAAAAACATCCATAACCCTAATATTATGAGATCAATAAAAACCACCCTTCTACTACTTTTTTGTCTAGTATCAATTGTAAACAGCTATTCCGGATCATTTACATCAACGGATCCCTATCCGAAAAATCCAAAAATCGATGCGCTTAATTACGCTTTTAAAATTGAGTTATCCGATGATACCGACGAAATAGTTTGTGAACTCTCACTCGATATTCGTTTTCTAGCTTCAGGAGTTAAAAATTTAAGGTTGGATTTAATTAATGCTTCAAAGCAACTTGAAAATAAAGGAATGCTGGTAAGTGCAGTTTCATCAAACGGAAAAATACTTTTGTTTAAACATGAAAACGATGTACTTAATATTCAACTTCCAAGCCCCTCGTCACTCAACCAACAAAGCACATACACTATAATTTATAAGGGCGTTCCAGCAACGGGACTTATTATTGGTAAGAATAAATATGGCGATCGTACATTTTTTAGTGACAATTGGCCAAACAAAGCTCGGAATTGGCTTGCTACTATTGACCATCCCTATGATAAAGCTATGTGTGAATTTATAGTCACTGCTCCTGATCATTATCAGATTATTTCTAACGGATTAAAAGTTGAAGAAACGAACCTTCCCGAAGGAAAGCGACTGACCCATTGGAAACAATCGGTGCCAATTGCGCCATGGCTCTTCGTGCTAGGTGCAGCCAAATTTGCCGTGCAATATGTAGATGCCTTCAATGGGAAATCTATTGAAACTTGGGTATATCAACAAGATAGAGATGCTGGTTTTTATGATTTCGCGGTTCCAACAAAAAAGGCTTTGGAGTTTTACAGTAATTATGTTGGTCCATTTTCTTACGAAAAATTAGCAAACATACAGTCTAACAGTGTTGGAGGTGGTATGGAAGCCGCATCGGCTATTCTATATGGAGACGACTCGGTAACAGGAAAAAGAACTATTCGATGGCGAAATGTGATCATTCATGAAATTGCACATCAGTGGTTTGGAAATTCTGTCACAGAATACGACTGGGATGATGTTTGGCTAAGCGAAGGATTTGCTACCTATTTTACCTTGCTTTTCATTGAACATGAGTATGGTCATGATGCTTTTGTAGATGGATTACTATCCAGTAAAAAACAGATAGAAGCATTTTATGATAAAAACCCTGATTACCGAATCATTCATGATAATTTAAAAGATATGCATAAGGTAACCAGCTCACAAACCTATCAAAAAGGAAGCTGGATATTACATATGTTACATGGTGTTGTAGGAACCGAAAATTTCTGGCAAGGGATTCAGACCTATTACAAGGAATTTCGCAATATGAATGCTACTACAGCCGACTTCAAAAGGATTATGGAATCTATTTCAGGTCAGGATCTATCTAGTTTTTTTCAACAATGGCTCTATAAATCTGGGAGCTTAGAAATATCCGGAAATTGGAAATACGAATCTAAGACTGGGGAAATATTAATTAGTCTTGATCAAGTCCAAACAGATGGGAGCATATTTGAAATGCCCCTAGAGATTGGTATCAATTTTGCAGATGGAAAACCACAACAAATTGAACTGCTTCAGTTAAAAGAGAAGTCAGCCATTTTTAAAATTAAAGTTGATAGCGAACCTGATAATATTATTCTAGATCCTAATTTATGGGTGCTAATGAAAGCAAATTTTAAAAATTAATCACTCTAACCATCAATGAATTTAAGTTATCAGAAATAATTGAAAGAAAAATAACATTTCTAAAGACTCAAATTGAACGTAAAAACAATAAAACTCCATTATCTCGAAATTATAAGTAACAATTGAGTATTTTGGCTTTAGATTTTTGTATTTCATAAATTAATTAAAGAAATGACCATTAACGGGGTTTTAATTGATATTAGCATCCTTTTTAATATTCTAGGTTTTGGACAAAGTGTGTTTTTATCCATCTCATTATGGCGCACTAAAAAGAAAAGAACTGAAAATATTTATTTGATTTATCTACTTATTGGTATTTCTATTATTATACTTAATTCAGTATTTCGTTTTTCCAATTATATTCTTGAACTCGGAGGATTTGAGGAAATCTCTAATTCCTTCCTCCTCATAATTGCGCCAAGTGCGTATTTATTTATTCAATTCAAAACAGGTAGAGCCCATCAGCACTCACAACAATGGATTCATTATTTGCCACTGTTTATTTATTTCGGTTTTAACATAATACACTTAGCCTTCAATGATCTAACCCAAAATATCAAAGACACAATAGATATTCTTTTCTATATGATATTCAATATTCAGTTTATTGTTTATTTCGGACTTTCACTTTATAGAATAGGCTCTATAAAGCCATTACCAAATACCATCAAATGGCTTCGTATTGCAATATGGCTAATTTTGGCTCCTTGGATGATTCAGCTCTGTTTCTTAATTTATGAGAAAGTTTATTTGAATAATATGCCCGATCTTCTTACATTAAATCTGTCCCTTTTATTTTGTATCTGTGCTATTTTTTTAAGTTATGTGCATACGTCTGGAGCAACTGGTTTTTCCAAAGGAGAAAAATATGAAGGCTCTAGAATTAGTGAAAAGGAATTAGAAAAAAATCTCAATATTATTAAAAATACAATAACTACAGAAAAGCTCTATTTGGATAAAGACATCTCACTTATCAAAATTTCTAAAATTGCCAATTTGACACCTCGAGATATATCACAATCCATCAATTTGGGTCTAAAAGAAAATTTTGTTGATTTTATCAATAGCTATCGAGTAGAAGCTTTTAAACTTTCAATAATAAAGGAATCCTCAAGTAACTTCACAATGGTTGGTATCGCAGAAAATTGTGGATTCAAATCGAGCTCTGCATTTTATGCTGCTTTTAAAAAGCATACAGGAATAACTCCCAAACAATATAAAGACAGTATAAATTAGACTATTTAATCTCTTTTTGTATTCTATTCTTCTCCTAGAACCTGTTTCAGGATAGCTGGAAGGCGTTTTTCATCTTTTTATAAAACTATCCACATTATGTTTGTCGAAACAAAATCCAACATAATGAAAACAAACAAAAACAATATAGCAAATTCGATATCACGATTTTCAAAGATTATTGTGATAACAGTTTTATCATGTCAATCATTTTTGGCATGCCAAAGCGATGATTCAATAGACCCTCCATTAGAGCCAATTCTAATTGCATTGATCACAAACTCGGGGAATAGTATTACTATGGATGGTATTTGGTCATCAGGTTGTGTGGAAGCCAATAATAACATGATTTTAAACGAATCCCTAACATTCAATAATGAAAATCTTCAAATTGATATTAAGGGATATAACAATTTACAATGTAATGGCACTTCAATTTTTAGTGAAACGATAATCATTAACTATAGAAATGCTGGAAGTACAACAGTGAATTTTATGGGGGAACAGGTAATGGTTAATCAAATTGAAGGCTCTGCAACATCTGGTGATGGTAGCGTAGAAGATTTTAAGCAAACATTTCTCATTGACGATAGTGGTGATGACATATATATGTATCACGCCCTATTTGGAAAAGATGGTGGGCAAGTTAATGCTGAAGGTTATCCAATAGAAATTATTCCAATTTCAATAATGAAAACGAATTAGAATGAATACAAAAAACATCCCTTTTTACATTATATCTTGTTTTTTCGCTCTTATTTTAATTGGCTGTGAAAAAGATGAAGCACCCAGTAGTTATTTGGATTATCAAACGATCGCAGCATTAGAATTACCTTTTAATGATGATTGGTTCGTAGTCTGGGGAGGGCGTACGAAAGCCGAAAACTATCATGCCTCACTAAGTGATCAAAGATTTGCAATTGATGTAGTACAAATCGAAAACGGATCAACGTTTATTGGAGATGGAAAACAAAATGAAGATTACTATTGCTATAGAGATACTATTTATGCGCCAGGTTCTGGTCAAGTTGTAGAAATGGTAAATTCTGTAAACGAGAATGTCCCTGGAAAAACTAATAAAAATCAACTTTTTGGCAATTATGTGATTATTGACCATGGCAATGATGAATTTTCAGTTTTAGCACACTTTGTAAAAAACTCAATTACTGTTGAGGTAGGTGATTTATTAGATAAAGGGCAATCAATTGGGCTAGCTGGAAATAGTGGTAATTCAACGGAACCACACTTACATTATCATATTCAAAATAAACCTTCAATAAGTCGTGGCGATGGCTTGCCGGCACAATTTATAAATTATTATGCAAATGATTTCTTTGTATCAGTTGGAGAGCCTTTAAGAAACCAAACAATTAGAAAGAAATAAATATGAATACTAAAAAAATTGCAATTCTGTTATTCTTAATTTTTGGAATAATTACAAACGCTCAAACAACTAAAATTGAAGCTATCGATGAATTTATTGGACAGATGTATAACTCTTTGGAGTATATTCCTAGTATCTCAATTGGTGTCATTCATAATGGAAAAATAGTTCACCAAAAAGCCTATGGTTATAGAGATGTGAAAAATAAGGAACCAGCAGAGACATCTACTCAATACTATATTGCATCAACGACCAAATCTTTTACAGCTTTAGCAGCTACAATTTTAGAAGAAAGAGGATTATTAGATTTTAATAAATCATTAGCTGAATATTTTCCAAAAATAAATTTTCCAGACTCTATTCAAGCACATAGAATAAAAATTCCAGATTTGTTGGGTCATACCTCAGGGATAGATAATTCTAAATATATGACATATAAATTGGCATACTCAGGCTCCTACACTCATGATCAACTCTTTGACTTAATGAACAATACCTTTGGAAGACTTCCGTATGGCAACTACAGATATTCCAATTTGGGGTACAATATTATGAACTTAATTTTTCTAAAGGAATTGGGCAAAACATGGAAAGAAGTTGTACAAGAAGAAGTATTGGACCCAATAGGGATGACCCACACTTACAGTAGCTATGTGAAGTTATTGGAAAACAGAGAACATGTTGCAGTTCCATACAATGCCCTTGGTAATGGCAAGGATTTATTTAAAGTTTCTAAGGATTTAAAAAAAGATGCTACAATGCATGCTGCTGGCGGGTTATATTCCTCGGTTGATGACATTTTAAAATGGCTACTTATTCAAGTGAATAATGGGAAAAGTAATTCAGAAACTATTATCTCCCCTTTAGCATTGTTTAAAACCAGAGAAGAAAGAATTGAGATAGAAGGAAAAGGCTTTGGCTTTTCAGGTTTGAATATGAGTTATGGATTTGGATGGAATATTGCTAAATATAAGGGTAAAACACTCTATCATCATGGCGGAGCTTTCACTGGTTATAGGACTATGATTTCATACATTCCTGAAACAAAATCGGGCGTAGTAGTGATGGTAAATGATAGTAATGTAGGTAATGGGTATGCTCATTATCTATCAACATTTGCTTATGATGTTATGGATGAAGTATTAAAAAAAGAACATATAGATTGGAAAGACTCATACGTTAATTGGCTTAAACAAGTAAAAATTGAAACTAAAAAATACGGACTTGATGCTACATATAAAGACTTCTTAAATCGCTCTAAACGAAAATGGAATCTGTCTGTGCCTATTGCCTCAATAACGGGAGCATATAAATGTAAAGATGCAAACTTGGCTTTGATTAGAATTTTTGAAAAGGATAAGAAATTGGGGATGAAGCAAGGAGAAATGAATGCGGGGGTAGAACCTTATAATGATCTAAATACTATCCGTGTAAAATTTATAAGACCAAAAGTACTAAAACTTGATGTTGAAGGAGAAAACGTAAAAGGGTTTGTTTATGATGGTCTTTATTACGAAAAAAATTAAATAAATATTAGGAGTCACCCATAAACCGAAAACGCAACGAGAGTAACACTACGGAGTCTATTTTAGACGTTCATTACAATTAATAGACTATGAGATTTTCAAAAAAAACCAAAAAACAAAACTTGAAATTCATGGTTGGAAAAACATTATTACTATTTATAAGTGTATTCCTTGTAATTTGGATTAACAATTGGAATGAATCAAATATAACTCATGATAGTATTGATTCTGTAATTATTAATAAATTGGATGCTATGCAAACAGATAAAACCATAAACCTATCGGATGGTAGAATTTTAGGATATGCCGAGTATGGTGATTCATTGGGATTTCCAATATTATATTTTCATGGGGGGCAAGAGAGCAGACTTTCTTCAATATTCATGGATAGCACGGCTAAAAAATTAAATATTAGACTGATTTCTCCTGATCGTCCTGGAGTTGGTATTTCAACGTATCAGGCAAATAGACAATTTCTGGACTGGGGTAATGACATTGTAGAACTTGCAGATTCGTTAGGGCTTAGAAAATATTCGGTATTTGGATTATCAGGTGGAGCTCCTCATGTTCTGGCTTGTATTATGTCCGATTCATCTAGAATAGAGAATGCCTCTATTATCTCTGGAGCAACTCCTTATGAATACAAAGGTTCCCTAAAAGGGATGTGGTTTCCTGTTAAACTTATCCATTGGTTTGCCAGTTGGAAAAATGACAAACAACTTAGAAAGTTAATTCAGGATGATTTCGATGCACTTGTTGACAAACCAGAAAAGCGGATAAAACAATTTCAAAAATATCTACCTAAACCTGATAAGAAGTTAATGATTAACCACCCTGAATATGGTTGGGACTTTATTGAAGGAAGTAAAGAGAGCTACAAACAAGGGATTGAAGCAGTCGTACAAGAATGGAAACTTTATGTTTCTGATTGGCAGATGAATTTAAATAATATACAGTTCCCAGTAAATCTTTGGTATGGTGCTGAAGATAAGATGGCCCCAATTTCTAGAGGTAATTACTACAATACTCAGCTTCCAAACTCGAAACTCAATGTAATTGAAAATGAGGGACACTTTTCTTTAATTAGAAATCATTTAGAAGAAATATTAGTTGAATTAAAAACTACATCCAAAAAAATGTAAAATACATTTTATATGAAGGTTATGAAGAATTTCAATAAACATTGTCTTCTAAACGATTTATCTATGTATTATAACTTCATCAAATTTATATACACAAGATTTAGGAATTCTATTTTCCTAAACTATTAAGAATATTTCTCGCCATATCAAAGGTATACTTCCGAGTTCCATAACTATTAGACAATACCGATATTGCCATTTTTTGATCTAAATAAATCATGTAAAAACAACCAGCACCGGGCTGTGATCCGCCATGCAAAAGTACTCTGCCATAATCTGGGTCTTCAAAGACGTTCCATCCTAATCCGTTAGGCGTATCACCTATAGCTGGGGCTAAAGAATTAGAGGTATCAATCATTAAGTTAAGTGTCATGCTATCTACGATCTTATTATTTAAGATTGCTTCACTAAATCTCAACATGTCTTCAGAATTAGATTGAATGCCTCCTCCCGGATAAATTGAGCTTAAATTTGTATAAGGACTTTTAATATGTAAGTCATTTAATTTGAAATATAATCGCGCCTTATTTTCATAATCCTTTTGCTCCTCTACTCCTGTCACCATCATCCCAGATTTTTCCCATACGGCATCCTTCATATAGTCTTGGTAACTTAAGCCAGTTACTTCCTCTATAATTGCACCTAATACGGTATATCCATATGTTGAATACATATATTTTGTGCCAGGTGTAAATTCCAATGCTTTATCCTTAAAAATATTAAGCGCGTCTTCCATAGTCGGGTAATTCGTAAAAGACATGGCATCTAAACTAGAAGTATAATGTGTTATTCCTGAAGTATGCATCAATAATTGTCTTATGGTAATCTCGCCCTTCAGTTTTTTTGGAAAATTCTGAATATAGGTTTGTATAGGCACATCTAATTCGATGAGTCCTTTTTCATACAAGTTCATTATTCCAAAAGCCGTCATTGGTTTGGAGATCGATGCCAGCCTGAATAAGGTGTTATCATTCACCTCGTTTTGATCTCTTTTACTGCTATATCCAGCACTACCAAGCCATTGTCCCCAACCTTTTTTGTACACAGCAACACTGAGGCCTAAGAAGTTATTTGATAGTATAGATTGATTCAGAATGCTATCGGCTGTCTCCTTAAACTTTAAATTTTCAGTCAATTGCCCTTTGGATACAATATAGCCTTCCTCCGCTTTAAAATTACCATTAGATATGGGCGTTACTATTTTGCTAAACATATTTAGCGAAATGGGCTCTATAATCCAGTTTGATAATATGGCCAGTAAGAAAACTGAAATTGAAATTTTTAATATGCTTCGTCTTGACATTTTTATTTTCATTGTTAAAAGATTTTAATATCGATTTCCATTTTTTCGGAAATCAATTCGTTTGTGATTTAATTTATCTAAGGGTCAAAATTGAAAATAAAAAGTATTATAATCGTCCGAATTGGTCAATACACACCAATTCGGACGATTATTTTAAGTTTGTTATTATGTAAGTATTAAAATGAATGAAGAAATAGGATATACATCCTATTTTCTAACTAAACGACCATTCCCAATTATAATTTCTTTTTTGATAAAGGGATTTCCTAGATAATAAATATATCTCGGTCCATTAATATTGGCGCTTATGGAATCTGAAACATTAATTCTTGCTATTCCAGGACTTTGGTCTCCTGTATCCAATTTTGCTACACAATTTTTAGACACCAAATGGTATGCCATTAGATCACCCACACCTTCGATACTAAATTGAAAAAAATTGGTATTACCAGCCAATTGAACATTGCCACTATTCTTCATATCTAACCTGAGGGAGTCACAGTCTAATCGAAGTTTGGTTTCTGAACTACCTGAGGTTTCAATAGTCAAACTGTTACTTTTAATCACATCCTGACTGATAATAGTAGAAGTCACTTTAATATGATTTAGAGATGTATAAGTTACATAGGCATCTGTAACACGTTCACCATGAATACCATCTTGGGTATCTATCCTGAGCTCTCCATCAATGACTTCTACTTTTATTTTATCCAAAATAAAATCATCGGCCCTTATCACTACAGCTGGTTTATCACCTTTTTTTAAATAGACATTCATCAAGCCACCAGCGTTTATTGAGTTAAAATCTGTTATCATGACTTTTTTTTCAGACACTCTAAAATTTGACCATCCATAAACAAAAAGAATAATCACAGCAGAGACAAAAGCTGTGATTATTACAATTTTATAAGATTTTAAATATTCCATTTTTAATTTAAAATATAGGATTCAAACTACTCAGGCAGCACCCATTCAGGCATCCCAATAGAAATGGTTTCCGATTTCACAGGAATTCCACTAAAAAATTTCAACATCAGTTGTTCTACTTTTTGAGTTGACATGAACAGATCGTGCCCAGCACCATCCAAAATTATATGTGACCCATTTGAAAAACCAGCAATTAATTCCTTTGCTGCTGGAAGATAAGTTCTTCCATCCAAAGTACCACTAAAAAACAAAGCCGGTACGTTTGAAACTGGGTTTTTTCTGAAATTCTTTCCTAAATCAGGAAGGTCCAATTCTTTACCAATATCTGGAAATGGAAAATTGGTAGTTCGTCCTAATATGGCTTGTTTTTCTTCTTTTAAAATTAAATTCCAACGTTTTTCTGAAATCCCTGACATTATATCCATTGCTAATGGCATTAATTGATTTGGTCGTTTTCCTGCATAATTCTTTAATAAGCCAACCAATGGGGCTATCGAACTAAAATCCCCTTCCTCCATTGCCTTATACAATACAGGTAGTTTTTTTGAATCATTTGGATTCTTTAAAAGAAAAAAGGAAGTGGTTAATTGCAAATCAAATTTACTAATCGCAAGATCTTGTTCTGTTCTAGATCTTCGGTCTTTAAATTTTGTATATACCGGATTTTTTTCTAAACGATTCATTACATTTCTCATCGTTTTTATCAAATTTGGGTATGTTTTTCCTGCCAGAGAATCTTCTTTAACTTTTAATGCAAGGTATTCTAGAAACTCTTGATTAAACTTTGGGCGTTTAATTGTTTGTCCAGGACCTTCAAGACCAGCGAGTGCAATTTTATCTACACGCTCAGGATATTGATTGATATATGCAAAAGCGAGATGCGAACCATAACTAATTCCCCATAAATTTAATTTTTCAACGCCTAGAACCTTTCTAAGATCTTCAAGATCTTTTGCATTTTCTAGAGTATTATAGGCAGAAACATCAATATCATTTGCTTTCCAAAACGCAATACACTTTTTTGAAGATTCAGACATCAATTCAATGTATTTATGAGCCTCTCCTGGCTCATTTAAAGGCACATCAAATGTTTCTTTACATGGAGGTATTTGATTTGATTTTCCAGTACCACGTTGGTCAAATGCAATAACGTCGGAAATTTCCCGAAGTGCCATAAACAATTTATACCTCGGTCCTTTAGCTGTACCAATACCACTCCCTCCAGGGCCTCCTGCTAAATATACTATTGGATAACCAGGGTTTGGATTGGTACTTTTAAACCTTACAAAAGATAAGTTAATGGCTTTTGCAGTGTTAATTGAACGATTTTCTGGAACAGAAAATGTTCCTATTATTGCTGGTACCTCTTCGTTATTAGAAGTTTTAAAAATAATGTCTTCAGTCTTTAATTGAATATTCTGTCCACTAAGCTCAAATATTCCCAATAGGAATAATAATAAAAGCTGATTTGTATTTTTCATAAGTTCAAAAATTAAATTAGACTACAAATTTGATAAGAATAAGTAATAAAGTCGTCCATGTTGGTCTACTCGCACCAATTAATTAGTCTGTTGCTTTTTAAACTGAGATGGGGTCATTCCTGTAAGTTTTTTAAATGCTAAATTGAAAGAGGATTTCGAACTAAAACCTGAATCATAGGCCAGTGCCAGAATTGTAAGGTTGCTGTTTTTAAGATCCAGTAGTTTCAATTTAAATTCATTAACACGATACTCGTTCACGAAGTCATAAAAATTTTTACCAACCTCCCCATTCAAAATATCAGATAGTTGATGGCGACTAATATTTAATTTTTCCGATAACTCTTTTGCTGAAAGTTCCCAATTTAGAAAGGGTTTATCATTTTGCATTAAATCTGTTAACTCCCTTCCTTTTTCTCCTAAAAGAACGGGTTCAGATTTCTTGCTAATTATTGAGGCTTTATTTTTTTTATTTACAAGTTCCAATGCATGCAATTGAGGTTGACTAAACGTTTTAAAACTCATTACATATACAATAACAGCAGTCCCGATATAAAAAAACACCTGATAATCAAAATTGGCGTATCTGTCAAATGCTGCTCTAAAATTGAAAAATATAAGACCTACAAACAAGGCAACAAACAGCCATATGAGTTGATTTAGCCATTGTACTTTTCTATGCTGAATTTCCGAAAATTCATAAAGCAGTTGCTCTTGATAAATATTAAGCACTTTTAGTGATCGCAATCCATAATGGATTCCAATTCCAATTATTACAAATTGAAGCACATAATAATAGATGGCATAATTATCTGTCCCTGCTGTAATGGAAGCCGTAAAATAATCAAGACTTTGAATTTTTACTTCAGCAGATTTTAAATAGAAAGGAATAAGAAGTATGGTGTTAATTATAAAAGGGAGGCCGTGTTTTATATCGATTCTACTTAGTCGTAAGTTGGAATCAATCATTGACTTGGTATATAAATATAACAATGGCCCAAAAAGTAATGGCAAGCCCCAAACCACTCTAATTAAATGCGGAAATTCCAAATAAAACGCTAAGGAATTAAGAGCATATAAGAAACATGTAACTCCAATGATAATAAGTAAAAATGCCAGGATCTTACTAGCCCTAGCATTTTTTTTCTGATTAAATAAAATAACAGCCAAAATGAAAGCTTGTAAACTCCCCAGTTGTAATATTATGGTTATTAAATTAAACATTTTTATAATGGAGGTTATAGCCAGTGAACATTTGCTATGCTCATATTAAAATAATTATCATTGCTTAGTTAGCATTTAAACTAAGAATAGTAAAAATAACAAAAATGTACTATTTCCCTAAAATGAAAGTTTAAATTATTAAATAATCCTTTTGGTTAATAAAATTGTGAAGTTTGATTTGAAAACTGAGTTTATATTTTTATCAGTATTGATGTATATCTTCATATATCCAAAATCTTGCTAGACTTCACTTTTTGGGGGAGTTGAAAAATTTTTCGGCAATATAGATCATATCACAAATTGTTTTAATTTCATTTTTTCCACTACTCTTGTATAACCGCATCTGCAATTCAAACTTGTATATTAAAGGATCTAAGTAATCGGGTACATTTATATTACCCTCTTTATCAACCTTTGTCCAATCATTTAATTTTGACATTTTAAAAACATGCTTAAGTTAATTTTTCAGCATAAAGTGCTTTCATGACTAATTTTGGTGTTCTATCAACTTTAAATACACCCCAATGTTTCTCTGGTTCTAGGGGTTCATTCGAGCCTTTCCATGGTTCGTCAAAAGCCTCAAATACAAATGTTAGAATATTAGCTTCTTCACTCCAATTTACCAAATCATGATAATAAACTTCTTGATTTTCCTCACTAACATTACTTGAGCATATTCCCTTCCCGTTTGAATTAGTTGCCCAACCGGCTTCGGTAATTACAACCGGTTTGTCAGGATAGGCCTCTGCCACAGCATAATAGTTACTTTTGGTATATTCTAATGCGTCGTGAATATTTTTATACTCCCAAACAGGGTAAGTATGTATTGATATGAAATCGACGACTTCAACCAGCTCTTTTAATTTACCCAGCCAAGGGACATAATTTTCACAAAATGTTACGGGTTGCTTGGCTCCTAGTTTAATCATCTTAACATACGTAATAACGCTTTCAACAGGCACATAATGATCTGTCCAATCAACACATGCTTCATTGCCAGCAGATAATGAGAAAACGATTTTAGGATATTGATTCGCCAAACGAATCATTTTTTTAATTTGGTCTTTGTTTTTTGATTTATTTTCAATCAATTCTTCTTCAGAATATGACCCTCCCCAAGGGCATCCAAAATTATTCATCTCAGCAACAATATATGCTCCGAGCATCACTTTAAAATCCAGTTTTTCATTTTTGATGACTTCTAAAACAGTATCGGTATGTGGATCACAATCATATAAGCGAAGGTATTTCCAGTGTCCATGAAGGATCAATAAATCCTCTTTCACTTCTTCATAACTTGGGTAGATTCCACCAGGACTTTGACCTTCTCTAAAGCCTGAATAGCAAATAGCTTTTCCTGGTATTGTATTTATCGATTTAAATGTGTTCATTCAGTATATATTGTTTTATTTGTGTCCCATTCCTCTTCAGTCAATAAGTTCGCGAAGAACCATTAAGCATTAAAAAGGAAAGGCTCAATCATGTTTATCTATGCATGGGAAAATTAAATTACTGGGAGTTTAATATTTTATGTTCTCGTCTTTATCCCAAAGTCCCCAATAAGCACCTACATCTCCTTCCGCTCCAACCTTCCACGACTCATCGAATGATGAAAAATAAAAGACATCGATATTATCATCTATAGCCCATTGCTGGGTATTGATAAAATATTTTAATGCATTTTCATTTGACGGATGTGCCCCTTCAAAACTGGTACCCATATTTGGCCATCCTGTTTCAGAGATAATAACCTTTTTACCGTTGGCTGCTCTAAGCGCCTGATTGTACATCTCCTTCATATATATTAATGAATATTCCATACTACATCCTTCCCAATAGGGATAACAATTTGCCAAAATCACATCACAAGCTTCAGCAATTCTCGGGCGGTTAGTAAACTCATAGTACGCATCTACATAGCCAACGGTTACTTCTGGAAGTGCCGTCTTAACTTGATTTATAAAATCGAGCAGTTCGTCTTCAGATAAATCTTTACGATACATCACTTCATTTCCAACGGCAGCAATATCTACATAGCCTTCTTTTGCCATTTCGATAAGATTTGCGATTTCCTGCTTATTAATTTCCGGGTCATCACCCAACCAGGCACCAACGAGCGTATTAATCCCGTATTCTTTAGCAATACGCGGTATCGCTTCATTGCCTTCGGTGCATGAAAAAGAACGAATCCATTTTGTATAGGGTTGAATAATTTCCATTCGCCTTCTTATTTGATCTTCTGTGATTTGAGCCCCGGGTGCTTGACCCTCTTCGTAGGGACTAAAACACAACCCATGCATCCCGTTATGTAAGAGTCTCTTAAATAAATTCTGTATTCCAATCTGAGTTTTATCGGCATAATCTACTCCAGATAATGCCATTATCTTTCCTTTTCTAATTGACATTTTTTTTATTTTTATTTTTTAAACAAATAATAATGATACGATGTAGAATGAGATACTTAATATGGTCAACCATGTGACAATACTCATCCAATCCCATTTTTTTTTATGTGCTCTAGTTTTCATGTTTAATTATAAATTACCGCTTCGTTATACAACTTTCTTTTATCTCTCTTGTTTGAGTTCAATACCTTTAATGTATTTCAAGTTTTCACCTTTATCCCACAAACTCCATCATATGATTATAGTTTAAGCGTGCTTTTATTTTTTCGCCGAATTAATTCAGCACTTATTTCTTGTGCACGTTCTTCGGTCATATCATAGCCCCGCATTATGAAAATTGCAATTAGAGTTCCTAATATGGGTAAGCCGGAAAAGAAAAGTCTTAACCCGGTTATTGCTCCCTCAGTTTGTGAAGCAGCGGCACCATCAAACCCTATAATAGACAAAATTACACCACTCAATAATCCAGCTATTGCAAATCCAAATTTTACCATCCACCAATATATGGCTCCAAAAACACCTTCCCTCCGTAATCCCGTATTTAACTCATCCAAATCAATTACATCTGCGGTCATAGACATCATAAGGGTAAATAAACTACCTATACCAAATGCAAAGAATGGTAAGGCAAAAATGAACATATAGGGTTTTCCTGGTATAAAGAGGAACCACAACAAAATATAACCAAAAATTGAAATACTTTGAGATAGTAAAAAGGCTCTCTTCTTACCCATTACTTTCGACATTTTAGTTACAATTGGAATAACTAGAAATGTGGTTGCCAATGCACCTATACTTCCAAAAAGTGTTGGCCATATTCCAGCTGCTTCGGCATCCCCACTAAATAAATGATATACAATAATGAAAAAAGTAAAAGCTGCAACTGTATAAAACGCATTGTATACCAAAAAAGTAGCAACACATAATTTTCTAAATGGTTTATTTTTATATGCCTCCTTAAACCCATCAATAATTCCATTAAAACTGCTCCCAATATTTTTTATATTTAACGGTGTATAATCTTCATTAACTGTAGATTTACTTTTAATAAAAAGAGCTGGTACCATTGCAAAAAGCATACATATAAGGCCAACCCAAACGGCTATCGTTCTTGTGGCAACATCAGCAGATTCAAACCAACCTTGGTCGTACATTATTACCCAAAACCAAGGTGCTATAACCCACGCCCATTGGCCAATCCATTGGGCAATGGCCATAATATTGGTACGTTCATGAAAATCGTTACTCATTTCATATCCCATTGCAACATAAGGCACACTGAAAATAGTTAATCCTAAATAAAAAACAAAAGACCATATTAAGAAATACGTGAAATTATAATCTAAACTATTTTCTCGATGTAATTGCCACAGTATTGAGAATGAAATTCCTATAATTATTGCGCCTATTAATACATATTGCCTACGTCGTCCCCAACGCGATTTTGTGTTGTCTGAAATAAAGCCCATAATTGGATCTGTGATAGAATCAAAAACCCGAGGTAAAAAGAATATGACACCCCACATCCAACCAGGAAATCCCAAATCTTGGACTAAGACTACCATAAAAATTCCCATTGCTGCAGGAAACATTTGATTGGCGAGCATTCCAATTCCGAAAGCTACTTTTTGACCGAATGGAACTTTATTCGTTGTTATCGACATAATTTTTAAATTTAAGTTAGTATTAGTTCAGTTATTACATAGGTTTTATTAGGACATGGGAATGATTATGGTTTGAATAGATTGACTACTAATTTGTATATTGACGTTATTTTCATTTAATGATAGGGTTAGGTTTTTAACATCAGAGCCTTCGTTAAAGACAACAACTGCAATGGAGTCATCTGGATTTAAAGCAGCAGTAACCATAAGGCTATTATCTGAATTCTCAAATCCTATTCGAACAGCACCTGGTCTAATGAATTTACTAAAATGGGCCATTGTATAATAAAGCGGCGTAAAATAGACCTCATCATTATCGGGATCGACTATAACTGGAGCCACGCACCAGTTTTTAAACCAGTTCGGCCCTCCTTTTTTGTCTAAAACCATGTTCCAATCTACCCAACCGTCAACCCAGTTATTTAAACAACCTATAATATCTCTTGCATAGCGACTAACAGGTGCATATTTTGGATGTAGGTGTTTGTCTTCTTCGGGAGCCCAGTCCCACCCCCAATCGGTTGCTTCTTTGCTCCAGTACCATGCGTCATCCTCCCACTTAGGAATTTCTGAATCAACACAGGCTTCAGTCTGAATGAGAAATTTAGTTGGGTTCTTTTGATGTGCATACTGTAACTCATCAGGGAAGACCTCATATGTACTCGCATACCAATGTATCGCTGTTCCATCAAAATATTTTGAACTCTCTTCATCTTTAAACATAGAATCCACCCAAACTTTCAAATGTTCACGATTTTGATCGTAACCTAATATTTTTAAATCTCCTTTTCCGTCCGCTTCCAATTTTGGTCCTAAATAATGCTGCACAAAATCGGTCATTTCATCAGGAGAATAATGCATACTCTCCCAGTTATCACCATTTCCAAGAGGCTCATTTTCTACCGTAAAACCCCAAATATCAATACCTTCAGCTTTGTATGCGTCTGCATATTTCAAAAAAAACAAGGCCCATGTATCGTAATATTCTGGAAGCAATTTACCTCCAACCCATTCATTATTATCTTTCATCCAAGGCGCTGCTGTCCAAGGCGAAGCAAATATTTTAAAGCCATCTTTTGATATGGCCAAAGCGTCTTTAATCATTGGAATTAAATCGTCTTGGTCTTCTTCAATTGTGAAGTATTTTAGTTCTTTATCTCCTTCAACTGGCGTATACGAATAATTGTTTAAGGAAAAGTCGCAAGAGTTCATATGAGTCCGTGTGAGCGAATAATTTGCACCTTCTTTTGAAAAATACGCTTTCAATATTATATCTCTATTTTCTTTACTTAATTTATTCAAAAGAAATGCTGAAGATTCTGTAAACGCGCCTCCAAATCCAGTAATAGTTTGAAACTTTACATCAGTGAACAATTTTATAGTGTCTGTACCTTGATTAGGCGAAAATTCTGTTATATTTTCAAGCTTATTTCCACTGCTTGACGTCTCATAAACTTCAACCTTTAGATTATTTTGTTTAGAATTACATCCCATCAATGTCATGATAATTAAAGTGTAAATGAAAGTTTTAAGCGGTTTCATATATTTTAATTTATAATAATGCCTGATCTGTTTTTTTGTGATAATTCATTGTACATTTCTTTTACAACATGAAAGGCTTCTTTTTTATTTCTGTCGATATCAACAATTCCCCAATATTCTTCATTTGCAGTTCCATCGTAAGGAACTCCTCCACTATTTGGAGCCAATCCTCCAGTGTCTAATAAAGTATTGTTGCCCGCTTTCCATAATTCATCTACAAATGCAAATAAAGTAACCCCAGAACATATCTCGGGATATTTAAAAATATCCTTCAATATATTTTCGGTGGCTGTAGCCTGGGCCTTTTCATTTACGCCCTGTTCATAACCATCGCTTGAAGTGCTCATATAACTATCGGCTCCAGCTTCAGAAAGATACATGGGCTTAGTACTTACAGTGGCCCACTCTTCAAAAATTTTCTCCGGGTTGTCCCATCGGTATACATTCATTCCCCAAACATCAATATTAGGGCATTTAGCAAGTGCTAATGCATCAGGTAACTCTCCATGTGCGGTAGTGACTGGATGAAATGCGTCATTTTTATGAATCCTTGCCGCCGCATTATTCAGTGCTGTATACCAATTCTCTATATTATCACTGAACCATTCCGGATGATAGTTAAATTCATTACCAAGTTCCCATAATAAAATGGCTTCATGATTTTTATAGGCATTTATATAATCGATAAAACTGCCTGAGAGAATATCGAAATTCCCGCCCTGGTTGTATCCAAAACCAATTATTACTTTTAATCCTGAATCATATATTTTGTCTAGAACCGTAATATCATCAATTGGAGAATACACTCTAATTGTGTTTATACCAGCTTCTACCATTAATGCTAAGTCTTCACTTAAATTGCTAAAATCCCTGTGATCATTTCCTATAGATACCGGGTTATAACAAACCCCTTTAATTATATAGGCTTCATTATTCAGCATTAGATCGCGATCTGAAATAGACACACCCTTAGCGCTATTGTTCTCAATACAAGAGATAAGACCTGTAAAAATTATAGACCCCATTATGAATTTTAAAAAGTGATTTTTATTCATTTATTATTTTTTATCTCCCTTTATTTGAGGTACTAGTACATCTTTCATTAATAGATTTTTATCTCCATTATATGTTTTAGTTATAGGGTGTCCATCTCTAGTTAATCCGGCAAAAGCACCACTATCTACCGCTTCCCATAATCCATATTTCGCTTGACCTTTTAAATTAATTAAACCGAAATGATTTTCAGAGCCTAAAGAGTTTACTGTGTCCTTCCATTGTTCATCAAAAGCTTCAAAATAAAAGCATGACATACCCATAGAATTTGTCCAATCACGCATGTGTTTATAATAAAGTGCTCCTTTGTATTCATCTGTAGCTTTAGAGCCCGTAGAACCATAGTGTCCATTAGAAAAACTTGCCCATCCTGTTTCTCCAATATGAATTGGTTTATCTATTCCAAGGCTTTTTATGTAATTCAAAACACTTTTATATTGAGAAATTGCATATGTTTTTGCATTTAACATGGCTGCATCTATTTTTTCAATATCTATCAAGTCGTTATCATTAGTAGCGCCCCAAAAGTCTGGATTGTAATGTGTATCATGCATGGGATAGGTATGCATAGAAATATAATCGACTGCTTTGATTAGTTTTTCTAAATCATCAACATGATATTCAATATCGCCACCTCCCCAAGAAGCAAAATTATCGGAGCTTGTAATCCATACATCCTTAGAAAGCTCTCCAGATTGCTTTAAATTTTGTAAATGATTTACCCATTTTAAAATAATACCAGGCTGAACATAATAACTTGTCGCCCATTTTACCATAGCCTCATTTCCAACGACCAGAACTTTAACAATCTTCGGGTAATCTTTTGCCAAAGAAATTGCGGACTCTATTTCAACAGCGTTTCTATCACTCTCTTCATCGTGATTTGGTTCTCCGTTTTCCCAATTAAAAGCACTTTTACAATCAATCCAAATCCCCAACATGACATACATCTCAAAATTTGAATCTTCATTTTTTAATTGACTAATTGCTTCTAACAAATTTGAGGCTTGGGAATAATGAACATTATACGTTCTTAAAAGCTTGATATTCATTGCCGAAAGAATCTTCATATCTTCTTTTAACTCGTCCAACGTTGGTTGAATTTTACGGGACTTTTGTCTATACCCACCATAAGATATTGCTAAGTATTTTGGATTACCCAAGATGTCTTTTGCCGATTTCTCTGTTATGTCTCTTTCCTTCGAAGTTTTATTCATTGGAACACACCCAATCATCATAATTGATATGAATACAACCGAAAATATTTTATAACTGTTCGCCATGAGTGATGAAAATAAAGTTTTAATCTTTTTTAATTGATACAATTATTTGATTGATTTCACCAGTTCTTTCATAAACTTTCTTACTATTCTCAGTGTCCAGAACAAGTTTATCATATTCGAGTATGTCATCATCGTTAAACACAACTTTTAGACTTTCCTTATTAGATAATTTATAAATTACTGGAATTTGACAATAGGTAAAACAAAGTGAACCTTTTTCTAATTCAATTTTTCTAACTTGTTTATTGACATCTATATATTTAAAGGATTTTGGTGTTTTTAGGAACTCGTTTTTTCTTAATAACCTATGATTAAACTGAAGATTTCCATGCTTAACAAACACCCCTAATTCTCCAAATCGACTTAAGACATCTTCTTTTACCTGTCCAGTCATTCCAGGTTGTTGTGCTCCTTTTCCTCCTGGGGTATGAGAATAAGGGTCTGTAGGGAAAGCACCGTACAAATCTGGTGATTTATGAACTCCTATACCTTCATTTATTTCGTAATAATGATCTAACAATTTACCAATCGTTACTTCGTTCTCTTCGTTCTCTATGGCCAATAAACAAGTCTCCTGAACACTTAATAATAATTTAGAAACCATGTGCCAATAAATTGACCCTAATCCTTCATAGCCAAAAAAAGTTCCTGATCGTCCTGTAAAGGATTTGTGGTCAAAAATTTCTTCGAAAATGTTTAAGAGTAATGGCGTATCATTATCGGCCAATAATTTGTATGCTTTCGGTAATTGAGATAATGCGTCTATTAAGCTTCCAGCATTGTTAAATGCGCCATTGAAATGATAATTCCCTAAAACATCTTTTTCAATAATATTAGAATTTCCATCCTTTAGAAGTTGTTTCAATAGGGCTGAATCTTCTACTTTTTTGGAAGGAATGATGTTCTTTTCACAAAATCTAGAAAGTTCCTTGTTTGGATATAAGACATAACTGTATTGATCTGCTCTAAAGAGTGCACTACTTTTCAAAGCGTCCAAAACTTCCAATGAATCTTCGGCAGCAATATATCCCGAACTTAAAACGGCAACTTGACCTTCTAGCATTTCTGGTAAGTGAGAAATGGAGACTTCTGAATCATTATTAACCGTCATTAAATTATAGGCATGATATAAATTATCATTGCGTTTGTTAGCATTGATGGTATGATCTAAGAACTTTTTGCTAAGGTTAATAAATTGCAAAAGATTACTTTTAGTTATGGAATCTTTCTCACCTGAAAATCCATTGTTGTAAATTGTGGTTCTATAATCACTACCAGCATTGCCAAGTCCGTCTAAAATCTTTTTTCGGTCTTCATCTGAAATCTTAGTATTAAGAAGATACATATTATCATCAAATGTGGTAACTACTGCACTGAAAAACGAGGATAATTCTTTTGAAATTTCATGCTTTTCTACTGATATATTTTCAACAATATTCTCAAAGAAACTTAGAAATCTTCTCAAATAATAAAGCGTAACCATTGATACCCCATTTCCAACTAATGCATTATTTGCATCGTTCCATTCCGGACGTTGTGTATTCATCCAAATACCGCCTTCCGGAATAAAATTTGAGACTTTTGCCAATACGGTTACTAATAATTTTTCAATAAGATTAACTTTGTATATGTTCTTGTTTTTACCCGAAAGTAAGGCACCATCTGCTCCAAGTTTTTCTCTTCTTTTGATAATTTCCCTATTTAATCTCTCGTCAAAAACAATGGTGTCTTTTGGATTAACTAGGATTTGGGCATAGACTTTTATTTTATAAGGAACATTGGCATATACAAAAATGTCCTGTTTAAAATATGTTGCCAGTTTATTTGGATAATGAGTCTCTATAAATTCTAAAAATTTTAGCAAATAAATAATTTGATGGTCCCCCCAATAGCCAATATATGACCATGGATCGTCTGGATCATCAACTTCCCAATCAAATCCATCTTTAGTTACACGATATGGATTATACCCTTCAAATGTTGTAGCATTTAAAAATTTATGAATCATGCTATCAATAAATTCCGGATAAGAATGTGCTAGCGCCTCCCAGTTTTGAAAAATATCTCTCCAATTCCCTTCATAATCAAGTATTTTTGACCCATCAATTTCACTCGTTGTATTGATAGAGAATTTATTCCATGGTCGACTTGGGTCTCCATGTCGCCTACTAAATTTTAAAGGCATATATTCAAAACAAAGTCTCTTAAAATCTTGATCCCTATCATTCTCGGCCAAGTTTTTTAAATACTTGAGATCAAATTTTTCTGAAAGTTGGTGTAAAAGTTCCTTCTTGTTCTCAAACACCTGTGTGTTTGCAGTGTTAATGTACTTTATAAAATCATTTTTTTCAATGTGATAATTGTCATCAAAAATTCCACCACGCATAATGTTGAAAAGAGTATTTGAAAAATGCCTCGTATTTCGCATTTTATCTGCGGTCAATTGCATTCCATCTGAGGCGCTGTTCAGCTCCAACAATTGTTGTGTACCCTGTTCTATACTCTCCTGGATTGTCTCAAAAAGATTCTTATCATTTTTAATTATTTCTGAAATTTCGTTTATCGCTACTATGGATTGGTTAACATTAGCAATAATCATCCATGATTCTTCAGTTTCTGGTTGTAGGGCTAAATCTGCATAGATAAAATAGGCCCCTTTCTCGGCTTTGATATTCTCTTCCTGCTCAATAGCAATTCCTCTTCTAAAATTGTCTATTTGTAATGAGGAAACTAAATAGTTCGCATTTGCAAGACCTGTAGACCAAGTAACAGTTGCTTTTAAAGCCTCACTAGGCTCTGCCTTATCAACAATAATTGCACTTAATGCATATATACCAATACCACTTTCAGCTTCTAATTCATTCTTTTTATAGGCATCGACTAAATTACTCGTTGCACTTTGCATATCTGTTGAAATACCATAAGGGAGTATATTTTGAATCCCATCCAAAATTGTCAATTCAACTTCAACATCGCCAATATTTATTAGTGTCGCTTTTTTTACAAAACCAAAGTCATCGCTTAAGTTCCATTGGTACCTAAATGTTAGCCCGAAATCTTCATTTATTTCTTCAAAAACAACCTTATTACCATAACTGTTTTTATATAGGTTTCTTTGAATATTATAGATTCCATTATAACGATCAGAAAAAGGTTCCCAAATAAATGTTTTTTCTTTAATATGAATTTGAAGGACTGTTTTACTTCCTGTAATGTCAGCCGATTCAGTTATCTTATCGTCCGTATAATAAGGAAACAATGATGACTCACTATTTTTTCTTCCTGCGGACAACCCACCGTTACTGGAAATAAACATCCAATGATTAAATGGGCTCACAATGCTCATAAAGAAGGGTCTCATGGCATCAGAGTTAGAAATTTTATAATAATTTTCGTTTTCAAACGCGATTAAATTTCCTTTAATCTCCTTTGCATCGAATGCTGCTTTTTTATTTCCTATATATATTTGATTTTTACTCATCTTACTCATCTTACTCATTTTACTCGCAATAAGGTTCTCTATATAAAATAATATATAAAGTGATTTACCTTGTTAATTAAACTATTTTTACTATTAATTGATTAATAATTCTTCTACTTCTTCAAGACTTTTTCCTTTGGTTTCTATCACATATTTCATTACAAATAGCAAAGACAAAACCGCCATTACGGCATAAATAGCAAAGGTTATTGTTGGTCCCAAGTTTGTAAGTTCCCACGGAAAAAATTGGGTTACGGTATAACTTACTAAAGAGTTGAAAAACCCAACTATTGAAATAGCGATTCCTTTTATATTACCCGGGAATATTTCTGATAATAGCGTCCACATCACTGGTCCTAACGATATCGCGAAAGCCGCAACATAAAGTAAAATTGCTATTAGAACTAGTGTTGCATTAATTGAAATAAAGCGTTTTACCTCACTTCGTTTAAATTCGTGAAGTTGATCTACACTAAGCAGTGGTGCTACATTGCTAAATAATTCTTTTTGAGAAGTATATGTTGTGCCTTTAAGTGTGATAATAGCTATCTTAATCTCGTGGTTTGAAACATTTTCAAGTGTACTCTCATTGATTTCATAAGTCGCATTATTAAATGCTAAAGTTGCCATTGATAATGCAATTGCCATCGCAGATGTTCCAATAATGAGGAGTGGTTTTCGTCCTAATCTATCTATTAACCGAATAGCCACAAGCGTAAATACTAAATTTGTAAGTCCAACAACAATGGCTTGTAAAAATGAAGCATCCGTACTTCCCCCTGCCTGCTCAAAAATGGATGGAGCATAATAAAATATGGCATTTATTCCAGTAATTTGTTGAAAAAATGCGATCCCCAAAGCAATAATGAGAATGGTACGCATCCGGCTCCCAAAAAATTGTGACAATGTTCCTTTGGTTTCTTTTTTAGCGATACTCCTTTGGATTTCATCAATTGTCATCAAAGCATAATCAGGCCCTCCAATTTTTATTAATGTCTTTTCGGCAATTTTAACCAAATTTAATTTTTGTATTAACCATCTTGGACTTCTAGGAACAGTAAATAAGGCGACGAAATAAATAATAGCAGGAATTGCCTCTACCCCTAACATCCATCTCCAACTTTCACCTTCTAAATCTTTTAAAAAGTAATTTGAAAAATAAGCTACCGATATTCCAATAACAATATTGAGTTGATTTAAAGATACAAGGCTTCCTCTCAATTTAGGGGGTGCAACCTCTGCAATATAAATTGGTGCAATAAGTATAGCACCTCCTATTCCAATGCCTCCAATAATTCTGGCTATTACAAAGGTAATATATGTAGTTGCTGTTGCAGACCAGATGGCAGAGAGTGTAAACAGAATAGCTGTAACGAGAAGTACTTTTTTTCTGCCAAATTTATCACTTAAGGGTCCTGCAAAGATATTTCCTCCCATGGCACCAAATATGACACAACCTACAGCGAATCCAAGTTGTACATCGGTCATTTCAAAGAAAACAGTAATTCCATTTATAGCTCCTGAAATTACAGCACTATCAAAACCCAGTAGAAAGCCTCCCATTGCGACTATAAAGCTGATAAATATAGTATATGATTTTTGCATTTCTTATCTTTTTTAATGTTGAAATTTTTCCAAATTTAGATCAAATTATATCCCATGAATACAGTTAAAAAAGATCGAATAGTGGAAAATTCGACCTTTTTTTTAATTAACTAATAATTATTGCTTACTCTTATATTAGTCAATTGTTATAATATCTTCAGTAAATCGACAATTTAGATTTCATGAAATTTGATTTTGATCCAATCTTATGTGTGAATATAAAAAATCAAGCGACGAACCTTGTCTATTATTAGCCAGTGAAATAATTTAAACACATCAAAGACTTAAGCCCTTGATACCTGCGATAAAATCAATTTTTCATTTTTTATTTTAGATTGGCCTAATATTAATTCCTCATATTACTATTCAGGGATTAGTCTAAACCACCAATTAAATTGGCCATTACCATCGATTGTTTTGATAATCATTTCATTTGCTGAGCGGCTATGAATTATATATTTATGATCTCCACCAACATAATATCCAACAAATCCAATTCCAGTTAAATTTATTGTTTCTGCCTCATTTGGTGCCGTTAGAGCCCAATTTGCCGTATAAGAACTAAAAACATACTGTTCTATGTCATCTCCATTAGCAGTACCGCCAGAGCCCCCTAGTTCATCAATTAAACCATTACGGCCAAAGACAAAGCCATCAGTACCTACATCGTGAGTAAATGTTCCATCGGCGTTAAAAGTATATCTGTCATCATACATGCCTGTATCTGCTTTGTCCCCAGGACCAGCACCGTACCATTCAAATGGAGTTCCGCCACCAGCAGGACCTAAACCAAAATGTTTGTCAACTTCAGATGCAATTTTCCATGTTCTTGAGCTATTTGCATGTAGCATTTCAAGTAAATCAGCTGGTGGTTCGTAAAGTGCCAAGACTTCAACCTCAAAAGTTTTACTAGTCGAAACGCCTCCTGTACCATAAGCAATTACTGTTACTGTATAAATGTTAGTTCCAAGCAATGTAAAACTATGCGATAAAACACCATCGGTTTGAAGTTCTGTCACATCCTGTATTACGAGATGATAAGAAATAGCATTAGTTGCCGAAGCTGTAAACTCTACAACCCCACTACCTAGTCCGGGAGCAGCTGATGCTGCACCATCATCTATATAAGTTATTGATATTTCAATGTTACTTGGTGCAACAATATCACCTACTGTTAGATCGTCGTCCTGACAACTAGTTATTAGTGTCAGAGAAAGGAAAAAGCCTAATATATATTTTATGTTTTTCATTTTATATAATTTTATATTTAATCTATTTTTATAATTACTTAATCGGTAAGAGTGTAATCATCAAAGTAATAGACTGAATCGTCTCCTCCTACTCCAAAATCAAAGAATATTACAATTTTTACATAATCAGCGGCAGGCGCCCCACTAAAGTCATATACTAATTCCTCCCATGCATCGGAAACTGTTGTATTCATATCAACTTCCCAAACTATACTAGCATCAGCATTCTCTAATTTAACTTTAATCATTGCTCCTGTTTTTGGAGACCATGTTTTTACGCTTATTTTATTATAAGCATCTAAATCTAAAGGTGCTGCTAGTTCTCGAGTAGCTCCTGCCCAGACTTCTGCTCCTCCAGGTTTAGAAAATTGAGCAACTTTAGCATTTACATTTCCTAAGCCTGATGGTAAATCATCAAGATTAATAACTTCTGCGGCTGCGTTTCCAAAAGGCAATAACGCTGGTACTGTTTCAAAATCTTCAAACACTGAAGGTGGAGTTCCATTATTAATTAATTGAATATCATCATAATAATATACGGAGTCATCTCCTCCAACACCAAAATCGAAAAACAATACAACTTTTACATAATCTGCCGCTGGTGCGCCACTAAAATCATATATTAATTCTTCCCAAGCATCTGAAACCGTTGTATTCATATCAACTTCCCACACTATACTGGCATCACCATTTTCTAATTTAAGCTTAACCATTGCGCCAGTTTTTGGCGACCATGTTTTAACACTAATATTACTATAAATGTCTAGGTCTAAAGGTGCGCTTAGTTCCTGAGTAACTCCTGCCCAAACTTCTGCTCCTCCAGGTTTTGAAAATTGAGCAACATTGGCAGTAACAAGTCCTAATCCTGAAGGTAAATCATCTAAAGTAACGACTTCCGCTGCTGCGTTTCCAAAAGGCAATAACGTTGGAACAGCTCCTTCAAAATTTTCGATTATCATTTTTTCAAATGATCCTGTTGAAGGAAAAGCTTGTTTGATATCATCTATATAAAATGTCCAATCACTACTGCCGTCTCCTGTTGTTCCAATATCAAAAAATAGAACTATTTTTTGATATGTGTTTCCGGTATCAATAGCACTTAAATCAAACGATACTTCTTCCCATGCGCTATTTCCTAATGTCACTGCACTAGATTCATAGTTAATATTGCCATCATCAATGTTTTCAACTTTCAATAGAACTTGTCCGCCTGGTCGAGGTGACCAAACATTCATTTTAATAACTTTCTTTTCTGAAAAATCTATTGGAGCTGATAAAGTAATTACATTTCCTGCCCAAACTTCTGGGGCGCCCTTAATAATTTGTCCAACTTTTGCTGAGTTATTTCCATTAGCATCTGGGTTATCGATAACCGCGTTAGATGCGCCACCGAAACCTTGAAAAACACTTGAATCAAAAATCTCGAAATCAATTGGCAATTCTACAGGTGAAGATACTGTTACAACTACGGTTAATTCAGATGTTTCCGAGCCTCCACTTAAGGCTTCTACTTTAATGGTGTAATCTCCAACATTTGGATATTCAAAACTAGCGGTGCCATCTAAAGCTAAAGGTGTTCCTACTTCATCTGGATTAGATGTATCAAAGAACACTAAAAACGAAGCAGCAAAATCTGCCGTTGCAGATACATTTATAACAAATGGATTAGAAGGGTCTATTTGCGCTGTTATTTCTAAGTTCTCTGGTGTTCTAAAAGACACTACCAAATCTTGCGAAACCACGGTGGTTAAACCAGTAATCCCAATAGCTTCAACCCCTATTGAATAAGTGCCTTCAGCATAAGTGTGTTGAAAGTTTTCTCCTTGATTAATACTTACTGCTTCTGGTGTGTCATCACCTAAGGTAATATTATAGGATACTCCTCCTTCAGAATTAGGTGTAATAGTCACTAATCCTGTATTATCTTGAGTTATTAGAAATTGTGCAGACACATTTGAAGGTGCGGCAACGTTATCAATAAAGCTCAAATCGCTATCGTCCTCAGTACAACCAAAACAGAAGACTAAAGTTAAACTAAGTATATATTTTAATATTTTCATGTCTAATTTTTTTAATTTTAATATCCTGGATTATTACTCCATCGGTTTCCAGTCAATAATATCTCTTCAATAGGTATTGGAAAAAGCTCATGTTTTCCTACCTGAAACCCATCGATTTCTTGACCTGCTCTACCTGTTCTTACTAAATCGAAAAAACGATGTCCTTCACCCACTAACTCAACGCGACGTTCTTTATAAATATCGTTGGTGAGATTAGATCCGGTTGTTGTTACGTCAGCTAACAAAGCTCTATTACGAACCTCATTTAAATACCCCTGTGCTCTTGCATCACTAATACTTCCTCTATTTAAAGCTTCGGCAGCCATCAATAAAACATCTGCATATCTGATAGCTCGATAATTATCTGGGTTTGTAAGGGCAGCATCACCATTGTTTAAATCGCCCTTTCGAGCTATATATTTTCTGTTAAAATAACCTGTTTGTTCATACCCAGCATCTTCCTGATAACTTGACCCTGGATGATCTGCTATCCATTGTTCAATATCCAATATTGACGTTTCTAAACGAAGGTCTCCAGGTTCAAAAGCATCAACCACTTCTTGGGTTGGTACATTAAAACTATATCCTGCATCAAATTTCCCGGTGGCATCCACAAATCCTCTTGGCCCATTAAAATAAACCGAATAGTTTCCTTCAAGACATTGGAAACAATCGAAAGACCCGCCATCAACATCTGAATACTGTACCTCGAAAACTGATTCTATATTATTTTCGTTGTCACGTTCAAACATGTCGGGATACTCTGCCGATGTTAATAATCGATGTGGCCCATTATTGATTAAGTTTTCTAATACTATCGCAGCTTCAGAAAATTTATCTTGATATAAATACGCCTTCCCTAACAGCGCTTCTGCAGCTCCTTTAGTGGCTCTACCAGTTTGATTCTGTATATAAGGTAAATTGGCAGCAGCAAAAATTAAGTCTTGTTCAATTAAAGCATAAACCTCTGCTTTTGGTGTTCTATCAATATTAAATTGATCTCCAAATTGGATACGTTTGTCTACAACCATTGGCACATCGCCCCACCATTTTACTAATATAAAATTATAATAGGCTCTTAAAAACCGAGTTTGTGCTATTACACTGGTTTTATTCGCAAAATCTGTTTTGTCCTGAAACTCCATAATATAGTTACAACGGTTTACAGCTTCGTACATCCATTGCCACATAGTTCTTAATCCTCCACCACTCTGACCTACAGCAGAATGAATCATATCGTCTATTTGCTGAATGTATGGTGAATCTGTTGCACTTTCACCTCCACATAAAGTGTTATCTGAAGCTATTTCAGCAAATTGATAAAACTTTGCTGTAGTTTGTAAGTAATCATAGGCCGCAACTAGTGCATCCTGATATTCTTGTTCTGAATTAAAGAAGTCTTCAGAATTTAAATCCTCTGAGTCTACATTTACAAAATCATCACTACAAGAAAGCAAGATAAAAAATGCAAAGAGACTATATATTGTTTTTAAATTTTTCATAATACTTGATTAAAATTTTACGTTAACACCTAATAAAAATGTACGAGCACTTGGGTAAAACCCTTGGTCTATTCCGCCTCCAATAGGAGCTCCTGTTCCTGCTGTTGGATCGTAACCACTATATTCGGTTAATGTGAATAAATTGCTTCCTGATATATATATTCGAAACTTATCTATTTTAGAATCTTCATCATTAGAAAAAGTATACCCTATTTGAGCGTTCTGTAAGCGAACAAACGAACCATCTTCTACATAAAAGTCAGAAAAAACGGTATTTGATGTTGCCCCAATAGAGACTCTTGGTGAGCTATTACTGGTCCCCTGACCAGTCCAACGATCTAAATAAGAATTAGGTTTATTTACCAATGCCTGATTACGTTCGTAATTACGTACTATTTCGTTTCCAACAGATGCAAAGGCATAAGCTGCAAAATCCCAGTTCTTATAATCTAGCGACAAATTAATACCCATGGTTGCTGCTGGTAAAGGATTACCAAGATTAACTCTATCGTCCAAATCGATAACACCATCACCATTCTGATCTACAAATTTTAAATCTCCTGGTTGAGGTGCTACATCTGTTACCGCAGAGCTATTTATTTCATCTTGTGTTTGAAAAATTCCATCCGTTCGGTATCCAACAAAGTAACCCATAGGAAACCCTGCTTCCATTCTTGATATGGCTGGTTGCGATATTCCGAATGAACCACCTTCAAGATATTCACCATCTCCGCTTACCGAAACCACTTCATTTTTTATAGCTGTAACATTATATCTGATACTGAATTTAAAATCGTCGCTGAAACTATCTGAATAGCCAATCGCAAACTCAATACCAGTGTTTTCAACTATTCCTGCATTTACAACAGGAGCTGCTCCAGTACCTAGTAACCCTGACACTAGAGGCGACACCAATAAGTCTTCTGTTCTTCTTTTAAAATAATCGGTCGTAATATCAACTTTGTTGTTTAAAATTCGCATATCCAACCCTATATCGAGTGTTTTTTGTTTTTCCCATTTAATTAGAGGGTTTGAAATTGGGCCACTGGCCACACCAAATATTTCTTGATCATTAAAAATGTAAGTTCCTTCTCCTGATAGAAGAGATACGAATCTATAATCAGGAATTCTATCATTACCTAGTATCCCGTATGAAGCTCTCACTTTTAAGAGATCGAAAAAATTACTATCACTTAAAAAACTTTCATCTGATGCAACCCAACCAATGGATCCTGAAGGGAAATATCCAAATTTATTACCCGGGCCAAATCTTGTTGATCCATCTCTACGCACGACTGCTGATAATAAATACTTGCCTTTGTAAGCATATTGTACTCTTGTAAAATATGACAATAATCTCCCGTCAAACGTTGGATTACTGCCTCGTTCAGCATATATATCCTTTTGTTCAAAAGCTTGTTCTACACTGGCATTAGCGATGTTATTATCAATAATATCGGAAGCTGTAGCACCCGAAAATACTCCTGTGGTTTTAAAAACTGAGGTTCCTAAAAGCACATTAAGTTTATGTGTATCGTTAAATGTGTTTTCATATTTAAGAAAAGCATCAAACGTATAATCTCTAAAAATATTTAAGCCTTCAAAAACACCACTTCTCACGGTATTAAAAACCTTTCCTACGCCATAATAATCAATCGGGTCAAAAGAAAAACTAGTCACTTCTGCATAATTAAATTGAATATTAGCCTCTGCAGTAAAATGATCTAAAAAATTATATGATAATCCACCAAAGCCATTAAGTTTCATGACTTTAGTTCTGTTATAAGTATTAGCCATTTGAGCTCGTGGATTAATCACTTCACCACCCAAACCATCAGCCAAAGAATATTCCCCATTTTCATCTCTTACAGGAATATTCGGAGCCATATTTAAAGCATTAAAAAGCACTGAACCTAATGCGTTTTCTGGCAATCCTTTTCTATTTGTTCTAGTTAATGTAAGTCCTGATTTAAATTTAAAATTCTCTAAGAAATCTAAATTATAGCTAGCACTATTTGTGAAACGTGTAAAATTGGATTTATTTCCTCCAACAATACCATCTTGTGTCAAAAACGATCCACTATAAGAATAAGATGATTTTTCTTTACCGCCCTTAAATGAAATATTATGATTTTGTATAGGAGCTGTTTGAAAAACCTCATCTTGCCAATCGGTACCTGCTCCCAATTCAGATAAATTTGTAAATGGTGGTGTACTACCTCCATTGGCATATGCTTCATTAATTATTATAGCATACTCTGTGGCATTTAATACAGGCATTTTTCGAGTTGTTTGTTGAAATCCTGTATAGGCACTATATTCAACAGTTAAAGGCATCTCTTTACGTCCTGTTTTAGTCGTTATTAAAATTACCCCATTTGCAGCCCTTACACCATAAATACCTGCGGTAGCATCTTTAAGAATATTCATGCTTTCAATATCATTAGGATTTACAACACTAAGGTCTTCTACAACATTCCCATCTACTAAAATTAATGGTCGACTATCACCATTAGTGGATACACCTCTAATACTTATAGTAGACCCACCACCTGGAGACCCTGAGTTAGTGGTAATATTTACCCCAGCCACCTGACCTTGCATAGCTTGCTCAATACGTGTTGGCTTAAGTTTTTCTATAGTTTCACTCGACACAATACTTACTGCTCCAGTAATTTCCTTTTTTGTTTGCGTACCGTATCCAATTACCACAACTTCATTTAATTGTGCTACATCCTCAGCAAGTGTTATATTCAATCTTGAATTGTTTGCTACGATTACCTCTTGAGCGATGTACCCTATATAACTAAAAACCAGTGTTGCCCCACTTGGTACATCTGAAATAGTGTAGTTACCATTGAAATCTGAAGCGACCCCTTTCGTTGTGTTTTTAACAGTAACATTTACTCCGGGTATTGGTACATTAAATTCATCTACAATTGTTCCGCTAATCTCAAAATTTTGAGCACTAGCATATGTGACGAAAAATATTGTCAGAATTTTAAAGAGAGTGTGTCTCATATATATTAATTTTTGATTTTAGTAAACTTATTTATTAATATTTATGAATCATTATATTTTACCACTATATAAAACATACATGTTTATAAAAAAAGTGTATTCTTATCAAAACTCTTAATAAAACGTTAAAAACAAAGCGATTTGGCAAGTTGACTAATCCAAAAATTATTTGTAGATAATCCTGAAAATAAATGAATGTTGTGGTCTTGTATAGGTGAATTTGTTAAAATTCAAATTTAGATTTCGAGAATATAATTCGTTAAATTAGATTCATGTGACAAATTCAACTTTTTACGTAATCTATAGCGTTTTACTTCAACGCTTTTAAATGAGATGTTTAGCAGTGGTGCTATTTCTTTAGAAGATAGATTCAGTCTTAAATAAGCACATAATCTCAAGTCGTTCGAATTAAGTGAAGGATGCTGTAATTTTATCTTTTTTAAGAACTCTTTATCTACACTATTAAATGCTTCTTGGAATAAATCCCAATCGTCAGTACTATTTAAATTCTCATCAATGATTTTGACAACACGTTTTAAATTTGAAACACTTTCAATATTTTTAAGCTCTTTTTTAATACTATTCAATAATTCATTCTTCTTAATTAGATTCATTGTAGAAGATCCTAATTCTCTTGTCTTACTATCAATATCTTGACGCAAACTATCATTTCTGATTTTCATCAATTCTTTTTCGCTTTTAAGACTTTGAATTTTTAACTTTCGCCTATTCTTTTTAATTTCTCTTGAATGCTTCTTTGTATAATACCTTTTATACATTTTATGAATTATAATCAACCCAAAAAGAAATATTAAAACGTATAATGCAATTAGTATGTTCATAAAATACCAAGGTTTATTTATACTGAAATTATAAGATTCTATATTGCTTGTTTCTTCATTTCCTACCCTTGCTTTTAGATTAAATGTATAATCTCCGAAAGGCAAATTCTTAAATGAAATTTTGGATTCATTAATCCATGGACTCCACTGGTTGTAAATTCCCTTTAATTGATACTGGTATTCTACCTCTGTATATTTATTAAATTCTGGAACACTAAAATAGAAGTTTAAATTATTTTCGTATGAATTGAATTCTGGAGTATCAATTAATGACACATATTCAAGCCTCGTATTTCTAAATTCTTTATTAACCGCATCAATATTAATCTCATATGCTTTGGTCTTAATTTTATTTAAATCTAAAACCACGTAGCCATTGGATGCTCCTATCAAAAATATATCGTTATCCAAATAACTTAAGTTTTCAAATCCTTTTACGCCTAGACTTCTTCTAAAATAGTTCGGAATTGGAATTTTTAATTCTCTAGGGTTATTATTAAATTTTCCTTGAGACATACATATTATATTTCGATTAGAAAATCCCCAAATCTTATTTAAAACTGGATCTACAACAAGCGTTCCCACAATGTCATTTTCTTCTTTATAAAATATGTTAGTTAAAGACGAATCCAATAAAAACTCTTGTCTTTCATTATTATATTTAAAGACGCTTCTTATAGAATTTACGGTATATAGGATATCATTATTATAATTGACCAAGGATGATCCAAAACCATATGGTCCTACTGTTTTTTTTGATAATACTTTATTAAATTCAGCATCAATATTTAATAGTATGGTTCCATTTTGTTCATGATTTATTAGAACTTGAGTCTCACTAATAAACTCAAAGAATCTACTTGAAATATCAATTCCTTCTATCCTGTTTCTAAATTGCCATTTATTACCTTTTTTTTCAAGAACACTGAGGCCTCCATAATTTCCTTGTAATAAAAGGTTATTTTCATTTGCTATCTTTTTAATGTCCCAAGTACCTGCAAAAGTGGAGATTTGTTTTGCTATATTTTGATCAATTAAATAGGTTCCATTATTATGACCACAAAATAAGGTATCATCAATAACGTTTAAACGCCATACTTGACCTTGAGTATTTTCAATTAATTTAAAATCATTATTTGAATTAATGGGTCTAAAAAACAAGCCTTGATTTGTCCCAACATAGAGATGGTCCTTGTATACCTTAGTCGCATATACATCTCCTAATAATCCGTTTACATCATTATAAACACTAAATGGAGAATCTAAATTTATAAGGCTAATTCCATTATCTAAACCCAGCCATAAATTATGCTCAAAATCCTCAAAAATTGATAAAACAGTATTATTATTAAGGCCATTAGCTTTATTAATTTTTCTTAAAAAATTTCCGTTAATATCTAAATGAATAATTCCATTTGAGATGGTACCTAAAATAAAACTTCCATCCTCTAATTGCTTACTACAATACACATTTTTAAAGGCCAATTCTTTTTCAGCACTTATGTTCCATCTTCTAATTTCATTGTCCTCTAAAAAGTAAAACTCTCCTTTCTCTGTTAAGAAAAGTGTTTTTTTATAGATTGAAAACGCGCCAACCAACACATTTTGTTGAACTATAGGATTATTAGATATTAATACAGAAGTTCCATTCTCAATTTTAAAAATACCTTCATTAAATTTTTGAAAATAAATACTACCACCTACCTGAAAAATTTCAGCTTTCGTGGTTTTTGAAGAAATAACATTAAATGAATGATTTGTTGAATTATACAAATAGATACGATCCAAGGATTGAAATAACACCCAATCATCATACTCTAAAATATTCCAAAAATGCTCATCCTTAATAAGTGGTACTTGTAATTCATTTATTAAAGAATTATAAATTAGCACACCATATTCATCCTTTTGCCAATATCCAAATTCCATATAACAGCCAGTGTAAATTAAATCATTTATCACTTTTACGGATCTTATTATAGTCCCATTTGGAGAATCATGCAACTTCCATATAGCTCCATTAAATTCTAAAAGACCGTCATTATTTGCAATATATATATGATCGTTTAGCCCTTGAGAAGTCATCCAGTTTTGATTTCCGGCTTGATACAAGTCTGGTGAATAATTTTCTATAGGTGGAAGTTCTTGTGCTTTAGACAAATCTGAAATGCCAATACAAAATAAAACAAATAAAAAACGCAAGAATTTCATAAACAACCAATTCTATAAAAAAATGTTATGTTATAAATTTAGCCAAAATTCTATTAATAATGGGGTATCCATGGTCTTTGTATGGTTTTTGTATAGTTTATTTTGATCCTGTATGGTTTAACCTTACAATATATCTCAGATATCAATAATGAATTGAGATATACACTAGGTTTTAATTCTAAATGCATCGTAATTGCATCCTTAACAGCACCGGTGTGCCTTTTCTGTTTTAATCGGGGCTCAAACAAACTTGGCTAACTTCAACTATTACAAAAATGATGCTTGCAAGATGTTATATCATTTTCATATGTTCTAGACACTTCCAAGGTGGCACCAATAATTCTTATTAGTGCCATTTTTCCCTAAAAGTCAAATAATTTAATTAAATAATAGGTAAGCGTCTGGTAAATTTAGAGTCGCACCCATTGATCCATAGTAAATGTTTCTCCCGTTAAGATCAATAAGCTCGAATTGAGTTTTGCTTATTATTTGTTTCAATGCATTTCTTTGTTCTTTAACCGTTTTACTTAAAACATTAATAGGCATAATATAAATTGTAGGTTTTTCATTTTTAAAAAAATTGAAATAATTTTCTAAGCAAATTGGGTTTGGCTTGATTTAATAAGCTTTTCACTTCCAATATTCGTTCTAAAACATTTTCGATATTATCTCCAACCATATCTCCTTTTTTGATATATTCAAATGCTCCGTACTTTAAAGAATCTACAGCTACTTTAATATCACTTTGTCCAGAAATAATGACTATAAATATGTCTGAATCATAGCGCTTGATACTTTTTAGCACATCAAATCCTGATAGTGTATCCATTCTGTAATCTAAAAATATTACATCTGGTCTTTCTGGAAGTTCTGCCAGACAGTCTGCTCCATTTGTAAACAATGTTACCTCATGGCAACCCAAATTTTGAATATGTTGAGCCAAAATGTTGAGATAATATATTTCATCATCTACTATAAATACTTTTAATTCCTTTAAGTTGTTCATTATCTATTTTATATTTTAAATAGAGGTATACCAAAACCAACCCATTATTATAAATAGCTTATTACCAACGAGTTACACTGTTAGCCCAACTTCATAATTCCAAAAAACAAAAAGAGTTTCCAATTAATGGAGACTCTTTTTCAAATTTATGAGATATTTCTCTTGTGATGGTATAAGTTGCAGAATGATAAAATTGGAAATCATTAAAATGAATATCCCCTTATTTTTTTATACTCAAATATTAAATCAACTCTTTCTCTTTAAGCTGATTTATAACTTCTAATAATACTTTATTTATTTTTTTTATCAATAAATTCATTTTTTTTAATGATCCATTTTCTTGATTATAATATTCTACATCGAGAATATCTTGCTTTATTGAATTAATTCCCATGTTATCAATACTCGCTTTCATTTTATGAGCTAGATTTTTCAAACTAGCTATGTCTTTCGTATCATAGAAAGTCCTCATTTCCTCCAAATAAATAGGTGTTGTATCGATAAAAAGATGAAGCATTTTCTGAACAAAATCAGTATTTCCACGACTCAATTCCTTAAGCATCTTTAAATCATAAAGAGTGTCCTTATCTTCATTTGTTAAATTAGGAATGGCTATTTCTTTTATTTTTCCTACTTGAGATAGATTAAAGTGCTTTACAATTACCCTTATTAATTCTTGTTCTTCAAAAGGTTTTGTCACATAATCATTCATACCTGTTTTGATACATAAATCAATTTCAGATTTAAATGCATTTGCAGATAAAGCAATTATTGGTGTTTCAATCTTTAATTCATTTCTTATAATGTTTGTTGCCTCAAGCCCCCCCATTATTGGCATTTGAATATCCATCAATATCAAATCAAATGAGTATTCCTTTAATAATGCTACGGCTTCTTGTCCATTTTCCACTTCTGTTATATCCACTTCTAGAAGACTTAATGTATTAGTTGCCACTGCTCGATTTATTTCGTGGTCTTCCACCAATAAAACTTTTGCATTTTTTAATGATGCGTCTATTACAAAAGTTTCCTTTTGCTTTACTTTAGAAAAATCGCCAACGGGTAGTGGTAGGCAAACATCAATTTCTGTGCCTTTTCCTTTTGTACTCCGCACTTTTATGCTCCCAAACATTAAATCAATTAGTTTTTTTGTTATAAACAAACCTAAACCTGTTCCTCCA
>MAAC01009539.1_pt1 | contig 135508 bp, 125 predicted proteins | sample 1115981 | NCBI WGS metagenome assembly MAAC01 (sample SAMN04961126, study PRJNA320927) | seawater metagenome | isolation source: sample BD02T64 sea water enriched with oil for 64 days | place: USA:Gulf of Mexico | collected 2013-07-27
CCCACACCGGAGTTGATATCACCACCCCGGCCACCGGTCGTATCATCGTCTGCACTGGCATAATTCTGTCCGGCTGCACTGGCGTTACTGTTGCTCATCGCACTGCCACCCGCACCGCCGACGGCTCCGTCAAGGGCGCTATAAACAGTACCACCGTGGCCGCCATAGACATCACCATCAGCATAAACATACGTCGCGCTGCTGCCGGTATTCGTGCCCACTGCACTGGCACTGCCGGTGGCATCACCACCCGCGCCACCGGTAGTCGCGCCGTAGGTGTAACCACCGGCTCCACCGGTGCTATGGCTGTTCGCTCTGGCCACATAAGAACCCGTTGTTACCGCGCTAGAACTGGTCGCATTGACTACGGCATCCGCATCACCACCGACACCACCATCGGCACCATTGATGCTACCGTTACCACCCCAACCACCGGCACCACCTCTGGCACGGGCGTAACCGTCCGCCACACCCGCACTGTTGCTAATATCGGTATTGGCAGTGGCTGCACCACCCGCTGCTGCTGTGCCTGTGGTGTCATAGCGATAGCCGCCCGCACCACCGGTCGCGGTGGTATCCACGTCCAGATAACTGGACTGCGTCTCGGTGCGCGTCAGTGATGAGCTCGCCGTACCCGCTGTACCGTTGTTGCCGCTGTAAACGTGACCACTCCGCCATCACCTGCATTTCCTGTACCTGTTGCTGAACCACCGGAACCACCTCTAGCTGTACCATTGACGGTGACAACGCCACCACTTGCCGAAGAGCCCGAAACCGCACCTAATATAGCAGCACCGCCATTACCAGCATTGCCTGCTGTGGGAGCACCACCAGTACCTGCGCCACTACCTATAGCACCACCTGCCCCACCGTTTCCGCCATTTGCTGTAGCGTTGACGGTGGCAGCACCTGAACCGGAATTAACCACTTGAGCCGAAGCTATAGTATCGCCACCATCACCGGCATCGCCACCGTCACCGGGTGCCCCTGTTCCCGCTGCGTAACCACCGGCTCCACCAGCGCCTCCTGTTCCAGTATTGGCAGTGGCTGTAGCTGAACCATTACCGGTTGCTATAGTGATGTCTGCAGTTGCACTGGCATCACCAGCCTTTGCTCCATCACCACCATTGCCACCATTCGAATTAGTTGGCGAACCCTGCCCGCCATTACCGCCCCTGCCACCGCCACCGCCATTCGCATTCGCCGTATTACTGGCATCAGTATTAGTGGTACTTGAATTTGCTGTGGCATCGCCGCCAACCGCGCCATTACCGCCTGCAATGCCTGGGTTACCCAAAGCGCCGGTAGCACCTGCCGTGCCTGCCGTGCCGCTTTGATTATCGGTACCAGCCCACACGGGTTGATAACAAGGTGCGAAGGTAAGAACCAGGCTTATTGAATAAGAGATTAGAGTGCGGCGTTTACTGGCTTTTTTGGCGCTAGAGTCTGAAAAAACAACCTTCATTAGAATCCCTTCTTTTTTGGTGTAAGCGCTAATATTTCAATATTATTGAAACCCTAGGCTAAAATTTTTATTAATCCTTAACCATTACAAGCAGATTGCGTGCCAATCGATTTATAGAAACAACTATCAAAGGGTTACACCGAAAACCTGTCGATTTGGTTGACAATCACTTTCTTTAAGAAAAGCAATGTGTAAAAAAACCTGACAGTGCTTTACGATAAAAATACAAACAGCACGAAGTAATTGGTGATAAGAATTAAAAAAACTCCTTTTAATTAGGCTTATAACTTTATTAGCACCACCAAATAGAACGGGACTAGTTAAAAAAATCAGCGTAAAGAAAGCTGACACTCTGTGTTTTACATAAATATAAAACTTACACGAGTAGCAACATTAGAGATTTAGTGTTGGGAGGCATTACTGAAACAAATCTTAGCTTTCTATAAAAACCCGCGAGTTGCAATGCTTTACTTTCTACAGCTCAATATGTGAATATTTAGCTCTATACAAAAGAGAGACAAAAATATAATGATTGCGAATAAAAAACGTCCGGCAGCATGGGCGAAGCTGACTTTCATAACGGGCGTTGCCGTTATATTTTTATTATCCTGCACCGCTGAGGAAAAGCAGTCACTACCCAGCGACCTTGAAAATCAAAAAATAGTTCTGGAAACCACCCTTGCTTTTGCACAGGCCGTAAATGCAAAAGACCTTTCTCTATTTCGAAATCAAACGACGAAAGAATTCAAAGCAGAATTTAGCCATGAGCAATTTGAAACAGTATTTGCTGGCTTTATTAAGCAAGAGATTAATCTCCTACCGGCTGCAAAATTGAACCCGGAATTCCACATCCCACCCATTTTAAGTGACGACGGCACCTTAATTCTGCGAGGTTATTTCCCAACCAGACCCTCACAAATTGAGTTTGATTACAATTATTTATGGCGCAATGGCGGCTGGAAAATTAGCGGCATTAGCCTGGAAATAAACCCGGTTACAACGCATAAGCCCTAACTATTACCACGATATTTAGCACAACATCGCCTTTCTTTAACTGTCAAAAAACCGATTAACCCCGGCCCAAATAGGGCTGAGTGACCGGTAAAATCACCGACTCAAACAAGTTCACGTGATCTGGCAACGAGGCCATGGTGACGACCAGCTCAGCGAGATCTTCCACTGCCATTACACCTTCTTTCTCCGGTACCTGCGGGCTCTTTTCCCAGATGTCTGTCATTACGTTACCGGGATTAATACAGCACACCGCAATATTGTAGGCCCGTAATTCCAGTGCCAGTGCTTTAGTTAAGCCAGTGACTGCAAATTTTGAGGTGGTGTAGGGCGAGCTTTTCACGCGCGGCATTTGCCCGGAAATACTGCCAATATTAATGATGCGGCCCTTCTTCGTCGGCTTCATCAATCGTGCAGCACCGCGACAGCAGAGGAACATGCCGTTGACATTGACGTCTTGCACCTGTCGCCAGGCATCATAGCTAAGTTCGTCGATACGACCGGAGATGGCCATGCCGGCGTTGTTGACGAGAATATCAAGCCCTTGTTTGTGTTCGGCAACCAGCGAAAAAAGCGCATCGACAGAGGCCTCATCCGTAATATCACAGACACAGACTTGAGCGCGTCCACCAGCGGCGGTGATTTCTACGGCAACTGCATTCATCTTCTCTTCATCGCGAGAGGCCAAAATCAATTTGCAGCCCTGCTTTGCCAACGCGATGGCGATACCTTTACCAATGCCTTTACTCGCACCGGTGACGACGGCGAGTTTATTTTCTAATGATTCCATTACCTGCCTCATTTTTCTGTTGAGAATATAAATTACGGGTTAATAAAAAGGCGCCCGTAGGCGCCTCGAAAAGTGGAAATAAACCTTTACGTGTTGTGCCCATTTTTGATGAGCTCATCAACCACTGACGGATCGGCCAGGGTGGATGTATCCCCCAAATTATCCAGCTCATTGGCCGCGACTTTACGCAAAATTCTACGCATAATTTTACCGGAACGCGTTTTCGGTAAGCCGGGTGCCCACTGAATTAAGTCAGGCTTGGCAATGGCACCAATTTCCCGCACGCACATGGCGACCAATTCTTTGCGCAATTCTTCAGAAGGCTCGACACCACCCATCAGGGTAACGTAGGCATAAATGCCCTGCCCCTTAATGTCGTGGGGATAGCCAACTACTGCCGCTTCAGCAACAGACTCATGCAGTACCAGCGCGCTTTCAACTTCGGCCGTTCCCATGCGGTGGCCCGAGACATTAAGCACATCATCGACGCGACCCGTAATCCAGTAGTAACCGTCTGCGTCACGGCGTACACCGTCACCGACAAAATAGTAACCGGGATAGGTTGAGAAGTAGGTATCTATTGCGCGCTGATGGTCGCCGTAAATAGTGCGAATTTGCCCCGGCCAGGAGGATTTAATCACCAGATTACCCTCGCAAGCACCTTCCATTTCTTTGCCGTCAGCATCGACAACTGCAGGCTCTACACCGAAGAATGGCAACGTTGCTGAACCCGGCTTGAGGTCAGTAGCGCCGGGTAAGGGCGTCAACATAATGCCGCCGGTTTCAGTCTGCCACCAGGTATCGACGATGGGGCAACGCGATTCACCTATCACCCGGTAGTACCATTCCCAGGCTTCTGGATTGATAGGCTCGCCCACTGAACCGAGCAGTTTAAGGGATGAGCGCGATGTGCTTTTCACGAAGTCATCACCTGCACCCATTAAGGCGCGCAGTGCAGTTGGCGCGGTGTAAAACTGATTAACCTGATGCTTGTCGATAACTTGCCAAAAGCGCGAGGCATCGGGATAAGTGGGTATGCCTTCGAACATTAAGGTCGTCGCGCCATTACACAGTGGCCCGTAAACAATGTAGCTATGCCCGGTCACCCAACCGACATCGGCGGTACACCAATAAATATCACCCTCTTTGTAATCGAAGACATATTTGTGCGTCATCGAGGCCTGTAGTAAATAGCCACCCGTGGTGTGCAGCACACCCTTGGGTTTGCCGGTGGAGCCGGAGGTATAAAGAATGAACAGCGGGTCTTCTGCATCCATCGACTCGGGAGCACACTTACTATCGGCAGCAGCCATAGCTTCAGCGTATTTAATGTCGCGCCCTTCCTGCCAAGCCACATCGCCACCCGTACGCTCAACCACCAAACAAGTATGGACGTTGGGGCATTGCTCGAGAGCGATGTCAGCATTGCTTTTTAAGGGTACTGAGCGGCCACCGCGCAAACCTTCGTCGGCAGTAATGAGTAATTGGCAGTCAGAATTGAGGATGCGGTCTTTCAGTGCATCGGGAGAAAAGCCGCCGAAAACGACGGAATGCACCGCGCCAATACGAGCACAGGCAAGCATAGCGTAGGAGGCCTCGGGGATCATCGGCATATAAATGCAGACTCGATCGCCTTTTTTTATACCGCGTTCTTTCAAAACATTAGCCAGCTTACAAACCTGCTGATGCAGTTCGCGATACGTAATGTTCTTATCGACACTGGGGTCATCGCCTTCCCAGATAATAGCGGTTTGATCGCCGCGAGTAGCAAGGTGGCGGTCTATGCAATTAACAGAGACATTAAGTTTTCCGCCACTAAACCAGGCAGCTTCTGCTTTTCGTAAATCGTAGTCGCAGACTTTATCCCAACACTTGTCCCAGTCCAGGAAGGCATTGGCCTGTTCTGCCCAGAAGGCATCAGAGTCGTTGATGGAGCGCTGATACATCTCCTGATACGTTTCTTTGTTGATATAGGCACTATCGCGCCAGGCATCCGGTACCGGATAAATGGGAAACTCAGACATACTAACCCCTGTAAAAGTCAAAATAGCGAATAATTTCAGGCCGCTATTTTGTCACAACAGGCTCTCTTTGTCATAGCCGGGGGTTATCACAACAAGAAAGATCAGGCTTAAAGGAGAAGTAAATTCGAGCCCTGCGAAAGCAGGGCTGGGGGCATTACGATACGGCTTGTACCGCAATGGTATTGGTGCTGCGCTCAACACTGTTGTCTTTGTTCAAGTAGACGAGTTTAGGCTTGTGTTCAGCCATCTCCGCCTCGTTGAACTGGCCGTAGGTGGCAATGATAATCCTATCGCCAACTTGTACTCGCCGAGCGGCTGCGCCGTTCATGGAGATAGTGCCACTGCCCGCCTCTGCCTGAATAATATAGGTAGTAAAGCGCTCGCCGTTGTCGACGTTGTAAATATCGATTTGCTCAAATTCACGCATACCCGCCAGTTTAAGCAGATCGCTATCGATGGCACAGGAGCCGTCGTACCACAGCTCCGCTTGAGTAACAGAGCCCATATGTAACTTGGCTTTCAACATGTTGCTCAACATAAATAAAACCTCTACTTCTTCACTTCTGTCTGTTCTTCCAGCACCGCCGCGGCCTGGGATTCGCCGAGCGTCATGCTGATATTATCAATAAGACGCGCGCCCTTGGTAAACATCGCACCCAGTATGGTCAACTGGCTGTCATCGTGTGCCGCTGGCTCCAGCGTTTTCGAGTTGCGAATACTAACATAATCTGTACGAAAGCCACTTTTTTCAAGTGTCTCAGCAGCCTGAATTTCAAGTGCCGTAAAATCGCGCTCACCGGCCTCGATTTGACTCCGACACCAACAAAGCGTTTCGTAGAGCACTTTCACTTTGGGGCGCTCGTCCTCACCCAGGTAGCCATTGCGAGAGCTTAAGGCCAAACCATCAACATCGCGGGCGATAGCTGCACCGACAATATCGACCGGAATACACAGGTCTTCAACCATGCGTCGAATCACTGCCAGCTGCTGATAATCTTTAATGCCGAAAATAGCCGTATCGGGCTGCACAATGTGTAGCAGCTTGGAGACTACGGTAGTGACGCCTTCAAAGTGGCCGGGACGGCTGGCACCACAGAGGATGTCAGTCATTGTCGGCACCACCACACGGGTTTGATCGGCCATGCCATTGGGGTAAATTTCATTTTCATCGGGATGAAAAAGAAAATCACACCCTTCCGCTTCAAGCTTTTTCGCATCGTCCTGAAAAGTGCGCGGGTATTTTTCCCAATCTTCGTTAAGCCCAAATTGTAGAGGGTTAACAAAAATACTCACCACCACCACATCGCACTGCTCTTTCGCCAGTCGCACCAATTGCAGATGGCCTTCGTGCAAATTACCCATGGTGGGAACAAAACCGATAGTTTCGCCACCCTGGCGGCGCGCTCTAATTTCGGCACGTAAACCGGAAACTGTGTGGTAAATATTCATTCGCTTCTCCAATTCCCCAGGCTAAATACGTTGCTACTGTCGTTTTTAATCTTCAGAAAAATAATCTCGAGCAAGGTTTTCAAAACGCGTGTACTTACCAACAAAGGCCAGCTTCGAGGTGCCAATGGGCCCATTTCGCTGCTTGCCAATAATAATTTCAGCGACGCCTTTGTCCTGGCTTTCCTCGTTATAAACCTCATCGCGATAGATGAAAATAATCACATCGGCATCCTGCTCGATAGCACCAGAGTCACGTAGGTCTGAGTTGATTGGACGTTTATTCGGTCGCTGTTCAAGATTACGACTCAATTGGGAAAGCGCCAAAACTGGGCAGTTAAATTCACGAGCGATAATTTTTAAATCCCGTGAAATCTGCGAAATCTCCTGCACCCGACCATCGGCCTTGGTGCTGGCACTCATCAGTTGCAAATAATCGATCATGACCAATGCAGGGCTACCGTGCTCACGGCTCAACTGGCGAATACGATTGCGCAGTTCCATGGGGCTAATGCCCGGCGTGTCGTCGATAAACAGAGGGCGATCTTTAAGTCGCGCGGCGGCTCCGGCCAGACGGGTAAAGTCATCAGGGTCGAGATTACCATTGCGCATTTTGGTTTGATCGATCTTCCCCATCGACGACAAGAGTCGAATAACTAACTGATTGGCCGGCATTTCAAGGCTAAACACCAACACCGGCTTTTCCTGGTGCAGCATCGCGTGTTCAACCAGGTTCATTGCAAAGGAAGTTTTACCCATCGACGGGCGACCTGCGATAATCACCAAATCGGCGACCTGCCAACCCGAGGTACTGGCATCGAGTTCGGTAAAACCGGTGCTCAAACCGGTAATATCGGCATCGCTGGTAAACAACAGCTCAATACGATCGACGGCCTGACGCAGTAAGTCGGTAACATTTTGGAAGCCGCCCTCTTTGGGGCGACCCTCAACCACTTCCAGAAGACGACGCTCTGCCTCGGCCAATAACTTGCCGCTATCCCACCCGAGGGGGTTATAGCCTTTCTGGGAAATCTCACTGGCCGCAAGAATCAATTTTCGAACAATGGAGCGCTCGAGAACAATCTGTGCATAAGCACGAATATTTTCGGAGCTAGGTGTATTGCGAGCGATATTAACGAGATAACTATCCCCGCCAGCCTCTTCAAGGCGATGCAGAGATTTCAGGGCTTCAGAAAGGGTAATAGGATCGAGGGGCTGATCCTGGTCCGCCAGATCCTTCATCGTTTCGAAGATCAGGCGATGGTCCTGGCCGTAGAAGTCGTCTTCGGTAATAAGAGAGGCGACGCTATCGAAAGCGTCATTAGCCAGCATTAAAGCGCCGAGTACCGCCTGCTCCGCTTCTATGGAGTGGGGTAACTCAGGTATTTTAGTATTAGCGGTGGCGAGTTCAGTCATGGGTAAACCACAGCCAGCAGCCTACAGAAAAAATCTTTATCGGGATGACAACCAAGCTAGCAGTTAGATAACAAGCCCTTTGATGCGCAGCTTGCTTTTGCACGAAGATATTCATAACAAAGAAATTGTGCACCTGAGCATTTAGCAGTTGGCCAGTAAAATGTAGCTAACCACAAGCCGTCAGATAAAAACCTGGCGGCCTGTAACGCTACTGAAGGCTTATTCTTCTTCTGCAACAACGACCTGAATAGTCGTTGATAAATCACTGTGCAACTGGATAGAGACTTCAAACTCACCGAGTTCACGCAGTGCGCCTTCGGGCATTTTGACTTCACTTTTAGCCAGCTCAACACCTGCTGCAGTCACGGCTTCGGCGATATCGCGACCACCAACTGAACCAAACAGCTTGCCTTCGTCACCGGCAACAGCAGTGATTGTGACACTAGCCAGCGCAGCCAGAGCAGCGGCACGAGCCTCAGCCTTACCCAGTTTGTCAGTAGCGGCGGCTTCCAACTCAGCGCGACGCTCTTCAAAATCAACCAGATTCGCTTCAGTGGCAAAAACGGCCTTGCCATGAGGAATCAGAAAATTACGACCAAAGCCTGCTTTTACAGCAACTTTATCGCCAATAGTACCTAACTTACCTACTTTTTCTAACAGTATTACGTCCATCACTCAACCTCTTAAATTATTCTGTTCAAGACGACCGGCGTGCTGCCAGTCGTGAACGAAAATCCATCACGCTGTCGAGAAATCCCAACCCGATCAGCACCGAACTCAAAGGACCCAGCAACAACACCAGCCCCATATAAAAAACCACTATCCAACGCGTACTGAGACCTGCAAAAGCAACGCTATGATGTACCAGGGCCACACCACTCAAAAGTAAAGGCAAGCCCAGTAAATTACCCCAGGTTACATACTCCTGTCCCAGCAAGTAACAGCCCATCAATGCAGCAAACAACAAAGTCGCACTAAGCCGGTCAAAACGCAGCGCATGAAACTCTACGCCAAAACCACCAGGGTTATACAACAATGACTGCCACCAGCGCGCCAGTAGAAGTGCTGCTATCGCTGTTAAAGCAATAACCCATGCCAATAAGCCTGCAACAAACAAATCACTGGGCTCAAACACAAGCGCACTATTCTGCTGCTGCAACTGGCGAAGCATTTCATTTAAGGCTTCGCGCATTGCGCTTACATCAGCGGCTAGCAACAACTTCATCGTCAGCCCGCTGAGCACACTCACACCAAGCATCACTTTCAGTGTACTTGTCCACGCACGAGTCTGGTTTAATGCACTCGCACCGATCAACACCACCAGCACCGAAAATATGGAGGCCCAAACCATGGCGCCATTCATACTTTCTGAGTTGACCAATATCACCAGGGGCAATATGGCCCAAAGCAATAATAGACAGCCCTCGGCAAGGCCTTTCCTCAACACAACCAAACCCACGGCTGCGGGACTCACTAAGGGAAAAAAATTACCCAGAAGTGCAACCAGTGCAGCCTTAAGGCGACCCGCCATGATAAATTCAGCCAGAGCGCGCATCAGTAATGACGAAGTCTAGTTCGCTGGTTTATTTATGGCCGTCAGTGTAGGGCAGCAGGGCAAGAAAGCGTGCTCTCTTGATAGCTGTCGCCAACTGGCGCTGGTACTTGGCTTTGGTGCCAGTAATTCTGCTGGGCACAATTTTTCCGGTTTCGGAAACATTAGCTTTCAGAGTATCGAGATCTTTATAGTCAATCTCGGTGACACCCTCAGCAGTAAAACGGCAAAATTTGCGACGACGATTAAAACGTGCCATGGCTTATTCCTCCGCTTCGGCAGTTGGGGTTTCAGGGGCAGCTTCAGACTCTTGAGCAGCAGCTTCAGCTTCAGCTTTTTTCTTCGCTTCTTCGCGAGCAGCACGCTCAGCTTCTCGACGAGCACGACCTTCTTTCTCAGCCTTCTCAGACACTTCAGCTTTCATGATGTCGGTTTCTTCAGTGATCGCGCTATCGCGGCTAATCACCAAATTACGCAGGATCGCGTCGTTGTAGCGGAAGGTTGACGTCAGCTCGTCGAGCTCTTCCTGACCGCATTCAACGTTCATCAGAACGTAGTGGGCTTTGTGGATTTTCTGGATAGGATACGCGAGATGACGACGCCCCCAGTCTTCCAGGCGGTGAACGGTGCCACCACTGGTAGTAACGATAGCAGTGTAACGTTCCACCATGCTGGGAACCTGCTCGCTTTGATCCGGATGTACAATAAATATAATTTCGTAATGGCGCATTATGCCTCCTTACGGGTTAAAGCCACCCGCTATTTGCGGTGTGACAAGGAGATCCCCGGCATTTAGCCGGGATCGGGGGCGCGAATTCTAGGGCAAGTCAGCGTAAATAGCAAACGCTGGTCAGGCTGTTCGCATAAAAAAGGGCTGCACACGGCAGCCCTAATCTAGTTCTTACAGTCGCAATTAATACGAGCGTGGCAAGCCCAGTACATTGGTCGAAATAAAGTTGAGGATCATGTTCTGACTCACCGGTGCCAGGCGTGGCAACATCGCCTCACGCATCAAACGCTCGACATGATATTCCTTGGCGTAACCCATACCACCGTGGGTCATTACCGCCTGCTGGCAAGCTTTGAAACCCGCTTCGGCAGCAAAGTACTTGGAACCGTTGGCCTGGGCACCACAATCGAGCCCACTGTCGTAGCGCGACGCTGCGGACATAATCAGCAAATAGGCCGCTTCAAGCTCAACCCAATTCTCTGCCAAAGGGTGCTGCACCGACTGATTCATGCCAATGGGGCGACCAAACACTTCGCGATCTTTGGCGTATTGGGTGGCGCGTTCGAGAGCGCTACGGCCCATACCAACAGACTCAGAAGCCAAGAGCATACGCTCAGGGTTCAAGCTGTGGAGAATATAACGGAAGCCCTTACCTTCTTCGCCAATCAGGTCAGCCTTAGGCACGACCAGGTTATCGTAAAAGGTCATGTTGGAATTGACACACTTACGGCCCATTTTCTCGATTTCTTTAATTTCAACATGCTTAGGATCCATGTCTGCATAAAATAAAGAAATACCGTCGTGGGGTTTCTCACACTCTTCACGCGGCGTGGTGCGCGCTAGCATCATAATCTTGTCGGCCTGCTGGGCAGTCGTCGTCCAGATCTTCTGGCCGTTAATGATGTAGTTGTCACCCTCGCGCCTGGCGAAAGTTTCAATACGCGTGGTATCCAGACCCGCATTAGCTTCGGTAACACCAAAACAGGTTTTCTGTTTGCCCTGAATCAAAGGCGGCAACCAGCGCTGCTTTTGCTCTTCAGTGCCAAATTTAACGATGGGGTGTGGGCCAAAAATATTAATGTGCACCGCTGAAGCCGCCGACATACCGCCGCCCTCTGCAATGGTCATCATCATCAACGCCGCTTCACTCACGCCCAAATTAGAGCCACCGTACTCTTCCGGCATGGTGATGCCGAGCCAACCGCCTGCGGCAACTGCCTGATAAAAATCTTCGGGGTATTCGCCCGTTTTATCGTGCTCCAACCAGTAATCGTCATCAAAGTCTTTCATCAGACCTTTAATGCTATCGACGATTGCCTGCTGTTCACTATTCAGTGAAAAATCCATTACATAACCTCTTACTTTGTCTCTAGAATTAAACGATATTTACAATTTTAGCGTGCATCGGTGACGGTAGTAATGCGCGGCCAAAGCTCATCCGCACCCCAACTCAACACCTCCTCACCCAAGCGGCGTGCCCAAACCACATCGCTACCAAACTCATCGCGCCAGGACCACAAACGTCGGGTCACATGATGCAGACTGTGTTCATAGGTAAAGCCCATCGCGCCGTGTACCTGATGAGCGATGGCTGCGCCATTATTAACAGCCTCTTCGAGGCGGGTTTTTGCGGTGGCTATTTCTATCCACGCTTCGTGGTCGATACTCGGCGCTCTAGCAACGGCCTCAGCAGCCGCATCGGCAGCAGCATTCATCGCGGCAACATCGCCAGCAAAAGCTGCGATTGAATGTTGTATGGCCTGAAACTTGCCGATAGCACGACCAAATTGCACACGTTCCATGGAGTATTCGATCGTCAATTCAAGTGCGGTGCTAAGCGCACCTGCAGCCTGTACACAACGGATCAAGGCGCCCATCGCTTCAACATTTTCACCGTTAAAGCCCTCACCTGGCTCGCCAGTTTGCTCAACTGCAACAGCATTAAAACTGACCGTATCTGCTGGCTCACCCGCAAGATTAGTCTGCTCTGCGATATCGCATTGCTCGGCAGCAACCTGCACTACCTGTACCTTCCCGGCTGTTTCAACCAGAGCAACTATCTGCTTCGCATTGCGGGCATAAGGTACGCCCTGCACACTGCCGTTAAGCTTGCCATCAGCCAAGGTTAGCTCACCTGAAGCAACCGTCGCCGTTTCGCCATTCACTTGCAAACCGGCCTGTGCCAGCAACCAACCCGCAAACAATGTTTCAGCCAGGGGCACGGGTAATGCTGCGCCACCAGCGGCTTTTAGTACAGCAAAGCCATCAAGCAAGGTGGCACCAATACCGCCATTCTCTTCCGGCACCCAGGTCAGGTTAAGGCCCGACTCGCTAATCGCCTGCCACAATGCTTCAGGCCAGGTTCCCGCTTCCGCTTCGTTAATCACCTCAGCCGTGCTCAGGTCATCGAAGATACGACTGGCGGTATCAAAAATAATGTTATCTGAATCTGTCATTCTATTGTCCTTTATCTATCGCCAAGTGGCTTAACGGATACCAAGTTGTCGAGCAATCATGCCTTTCAACACTTCATTTGTACCACCACGCAAGGTGGACGATGGCACACGCAAAACACCTTCACGCAACAGTGTCGGTAGTAAACCCGCCGATGAATAAAGCACATTCTGCGGCAAAATACGGCGCAGTTTTTCCAGCAATTCACGCTCAAAATTGGTGCTCATATCTTTCACCAGAGCAGCTTCCATTTCGGGGGAAGAACCTTCCTGCAACAAACCCGCAATCCCCAGAGACATACGGCGCAGGGTCTTGATTTTGGCGACCACCTGACCCAGTACTTCTTTCGTTTGATCAGTAGGGTTGTTCACCAGCAGGCGCATAGCCTCTTGCAGCACAATAAAGGTCGACAGGAAACGCTCGGGGCCGGAGCGCTCGAGCGCCAATTCACCGACGACCATATTCCAACCACCACCGACTTCACCCAGCACATGAGAATCGGGCACAAAGACGTCTTCAAAGTTGGTTTCGTTAAAGTGCACCTGACCACCGATGTCAGCGATACCGCGCACATCAACACCGGGCGTATTCAAATCGATAATAAATTGCGACAGACCTTTATGACGCGCTGAAGTATCCAGCGGCGAAGTGCGCAATAAAGTAATCATGTAATCACAACCAGGGCCATGGGCACCTGTGGACCACAACTTGGTACCGTTAACCTTCCAGCCACCTTCAACTTTTTCTGCGCGCGTCGACACGGAGGCGAGATCGGAACCGGTACCCGGCTCACTCATACCAATAGCACAGAAGCACTCACCGGCAACAATGCGCGGGATAATGGCGTCGCGCACTTCGGGGGTAGCATTCTTAATGATCTGCGGGCCACTCTGCCGATCGGCAATCCAGTGGGCCATTACCGGCGCACCGGCTGCCAACATTTCTTCAGTGACCACATAGCGCTCAAGAAAAGAGCGGCCGTGACCGCCGTACTTTTTGTCCCAGGTCATACCCAGCCAGCCACGCTGACCCAGTTTGTAACTAAATTCGGCGCTCAGACCTCCAGCCCAACAATCGGCCATCGGTGTATAACCGCCATTGGCACGTTCTTCGGTGAGGAATTCCCGAACCTCTTGTCGCAACTGTGTTGCCTCGGCAGGCATTTCGACAAAGGGAAAACGAAATCGGGTTACAGACATACCTTGTTCTCCAATAAAACATTAGATAATGGCGAGAATACGCCATCAATAAAAAAACCTAAGCCCTCACCTCCTTTTGGCAGGTCGGAGGGCTTAAGCAGTACACATCCGTTTAATTAACCACCAATAAGGATAGCTTTTTCTTCTGTGTACTCAACGAGGCCACTCGCGCCCCACTCACGGCCGTTACCGGACATTTTGTAGCCGCCGAAAGGTGCTGAAAAGCTAAAGGCCGGGCCATTAACCTTAACCTGACCCGCACGCAATTGACGGGCAATACGCATTTGCGTGTCTTTGCTCTCGGCCCATACACCACTGGATAAACCGAAGTCGGAGTCATTCGCCATAGCGATGGCTTCAGCTTCATCTTTATACGAGATAAAGCACAGTACGGGGCCAAAAACCTCATTGCGAGCGATGGGCATATCATTGGTCACATCGCCAAGAATAGTGGGCTTCACATAGGCACCTTTGTCTAAGCCTTCAGGTCGTTCACTACCACCGGCCACCAGGCGAGCACCGTTAGCAACAGCGTCATCGATCATGCGCGTTACTGAATTCCGTGCCTTCATAGAACTAAGAGGACCAAGGAAGGTGCCTGAGTCTGTGGGATCACCGACTACCAGCCGATCACTCGTTTTCTTCGCCACGGCTAGCGCTTCTTCATACTGTGATTCGTGGACAAAGATGCGGCTCAACTGCACGCACATCTGCCCAGAATTAAACATGGAATCTTTCACTACGTATTTCGTCGCTTTCTCAACAGGGGCATCTTCGGCAATGATAAAGGCCGACTTTCCACCCAGCTCCTGACAAACGCGTTTAATGGTGCCTGCTGCTGATTTGGCAACATTAACACCCACTTCGGTTGAGCCGGTAAACGACACGAGATCAACTTCTGGGTGTGAACTCAGCTCGTCACCAATGACTGAACCCTTTCCAGGCAACAAGTTAAATACGCCGGCAGGCAGACCGACTTCATCACACACTTCAGCAAAGATATACGCCGACAGTGGCGTCTGCTCACTGGGCTTAAGAATGCAGGTACAACCGGCAGCTAGTGCTGGGCCAACCTTAGCAACCACCTGAAACAGGGGAAAGTTCCAGGGCGTGATAAAGGAACAAACGCCGATGGCTTCTTTAACCGTAATGTAACCGTCTGCATGCTCTTCAACGGCATCCATTGTTTCAGTCAGATTAGCGAAATTTTTCAGGCCTGAAATGGGGCCAAGTACTTGAATGCCGAGGGCAAAGTGAACGGGGATTCCCATCTCCTGAGAGATCAACGACGCCATTTCGTCTTTACGTTCTTTCAGCTTGGCACAAATGGCCTCAATATACGCTTTGCGTTCAGCAGAGGGCGTTTGTGACCAAGGAATAAACGCCGCACGTGCCGCCTGGGCCGCTTTATCAACATCTTCGGGGAATGCCATGGGAACCGTGGCAAACACTTCTTCAGTGGCTGGATTAACCAGGTGCGATGTATCCTCGCCTGAAGGTGCTACCCACTCACCATTGATATAAATCTTGTCGTATTCAATCATCGCTTTCTCTCTCTTCACGTATGGTCACTACAAAAGGCCGCAGTAAATACACTACAGCCCACTTTTAAACAGGGTTTCCCCCATTTTAAATTCTTAACGTAAACTCTATTAACCTAAACCTAGATGCGGGCGCATAAAGGCCGCGATTTTAGCAATCGCATCATCTGCTTCTGGCGCATTACCGGCCATGAATTGAAAAACATGCTGCATTTCGTCAAACACTTGAAGCTCAATATCAACGCCCGCCGCTTTACCTTTTTCGTAAAAGCGGGTGCTGTCATCAAGTAACACCTCATATTCACCGACCTGCACTAGTGTCGGTGGGAAACCAGCCAAATCACCATAAAGCGGATTGGCAAAGGGATCTTGTTTTGAGCCATTTTCACCCAGGAAGGCACCGATCATTCCCGCCAACATATCACCGCCAACCAGGGCATCTTTATCAGCATTGGTCTGCATACTGTCGCCTTTGGATTCCATATCGTACCAGGGCGAAAGAGGCGCACAGCAGGCCGGTACAGGCAAGCCCTTATGACGCGCATAGAGAATCATGGAGGTACACAAATTACCACCAGCTGAATCACCCGTAGTGGCGATATGCTCTGGTTTGTAGCCCTGCTCAAGTAACTGCCCATAAACAGCAACTGCCTGATCAACAATACCAGGATGAGGGTTTTCAGGGGCTCGTGTGTAATCGAGAACTAGCGCCGTACAGCCCACAGCCTTTGCCACATGACCATACATTTTATTATGGCTTTTCGGAGAACCCACCATAAAACCACCACCGTGGCAGCAAATCACAACGCGGCTTTTATCGGCACCTTTCGGCGTTGCCCAAACACAATCAACACCCGCTATAACCGCTTCCTGAAATTCAACACCCTCTGGCTCGCCACTCAAGTCACCCCAGTGGTCAAATAACTCACGTAACTCAGGCAGCTCCATATCGCCCGTGAGCGTCAGCTTTTCAGACCACTCATGATATAAGCCCACTATTGATTCCGCTTCTTTACTCGCCATCTTCCAACTCCGTGTAGTTCGATTTTTTTGTTAGCTGTTCAAATTTAATGTTCTTTTGAGATAAATCATTGTATTTCATGGGCCCGCAGCCAACAGATCCCTCAGTAACAAAACCCCAATTCAGCCTATCATTTTGCCTTAGCACTACGAGCAGGTAAACCAGAACGAACCTTTATCCAGGCTGATGTCTCTCAATCAATCTCCAGGCCATAGTATTTAATTTTTCGATACAGCGTGCTTCTGGAAATACCCAGTATTCTCGCTATTTTCGAACGATTGCCTTTATGTAGAATTATTTCTTTACGGATAGCTTCGCACTCCAGACCATCCAACGTGACTGCAACCGGCGACCCAGTATTTGCCACGTCACGACAGCCCACTGACGGGCTTGTGCGCTCATTAACCAAAAGCGTCTCACTTGCAAGCACTGCAAGAATATCGGCTGGCAAACCTTCACAACTGACCATATTGCCATCAGCCATCACAAACATACTCTCAAGCACCGCCCGCAGCTCACGAACATTGCCCGGCCAGGCATACCGACTCAATTCTTGAAGTAATAGGGGATCAAGCTGCTTCAGTTCTGCGCCATAGACTTGGGCAAACTGCTTAAGGAATAAATCAGCCAGTAGTTCAATATCATCCGCTCGTTCGCGCAGGGGTATTACATCGAGGGTCATCACTTTGAGTCGATAGTATAAATCCTGTCGAAAACCGCCCTCTGCTACCGCAGCGACCAAGCTACGATTGGTCGCGACAATAATTCGAACCTCAACTTTACGCTCTTTATTACCACCTAACCTGACAACAATACCGTCTTGCAAAACACGGAGTAAAGCAACCTGCACTTCGGCAGATAGCTCACCAACCTCATCGAGAAAAAGCGTACCGCCATCGGCTTCCTCAAACTTACCCACATGTCCTTGGGGGGAAGCACCGGTAAAGGCACCCGGTTCATAGCCGAGTAATTCACTAATCGCCAATTCGCGGGTCAAGGCACCACAATTAACGGCAACAAAAGGCGCGTCCTCACCACTCCCTACGCCATGTACGGCTCGGGCAAATAACTCTTTACCACTACCGGTTTCCCCTTGTATGAGTACCGGAGCAGGAGAAGAGGCCATACGTAAAGCTCGACTTTTCAATGCCTGCATACCTTTGCTTTGACCGACAATCGCCTCAAAACCAGAGTTTGCTGATGCCTGAAGAGTAAACGAATTCGGGCGACCCAGAGCACGATGCGACCGTACAACTAAAATCCCACCTTCCAAGCGACCCTCACGACTATAAGCCTCATAGGCAACGGACTTAATAGTGTCAGGTAATAATTGCGCCCAATCCTCGATCGTCGTGCAGGTTTCAGACTGTTGTAAACGAAAGTTTTTATCAAGCTTATGCTCTATCTGCTCATTCGCAAACAGGGTTTTAGCCTGATCATTTGCGGTTACTACTCGCCCCTTGCGGTCAAGCAAAATAGCACCATCTTTTCGCCAACGGCCAACGTTGCCAGCAAACCAGTCAACTAAAGCGACATTGCGGGCTAACTCTCTCGAGTGCAATGTCTGCTCAATTTGTCGTGCTGCCGTCATTGCCAGTGCCATGCTCTGCGCACTATAAGCATGCTTTAAAGTAGTGACATCGATAACACCCAGCAAGTCACCATCAACACTGTCAATAATAGGCGCGGCAGAGCAACTCCATATTTTCACTGTTTCACAAAAATGCTCAACACTATGCACCTCTACTGGCTGCTTTAAAGCAACAGCAGTACCCACCGCATTGGTACCTGCGCAGCTCTCACTCCAATCATAACCGGGTGCAAGACGATGCCCTGACAACGATTCATAAAGAGTAGGGTCGCCGCAAACATCAAGTAGAACACCTTTGTTTTCTGCAACCGTCAAAAAGCTTGCGCTATCTGACAAAATGCCAGAGAGCATTTGCCAGGTGTTTTGAGAAGCCAGCAACAGCTCTTCATTCTCTTGTTTCAGGGTATCCAGTCGTTCACCGGAAGCCTTCATCGGCGGATAGTGCTGAGTAAATTCAATGCCCCGGGTTTTACAACGCTGCCAGGAATTGTAAATAACATCTCTTACTTGACCCGGCTCACATTCTCCCTTGTTGACAAAGTCACCCCACGCAGCATCGATTTGCTTTAAAAAGCTAGTCTCAGATTCAATAGGCGTACGCCCCAGGTGTTTAATTTGCATAAGTCATCTCTAAAACATTCTACTCGACACTATCTCAAGCTTAATTATCTGACGCCATCAAAGTGCAAGGGCAACAAATTCCATTACAGCAAGTCCCTGCACCCAACTATCCCGCCACAACTTTCTGATCGAAAAGCTTGCCTATTTCAGCACTGCTCAGACCCAGATCATCGGCTAAAATCTCCTCGGTATGCTGACCCAGTGCCGGCGCTGGCTGTGCATTTTGACGCTCAAAGGCACTAAATTGTAAAGGGCTGGATGGTGATAAATACGTACCAATATTGCCTTGATCAACAGCACTAAACATGGGGTTTTCAACAGAGCACTCAGGATCACTATCGACCATTTGTTTCAGTGTCTGATACTTGCCCCAGCAGACTTTATGCTCATCCAGTAAAGCGGTAACCTGGGCATAATTCTGCCCGGCAAACCAGGGTTCAAATAAAGCAGTCAGCTCTATGCGGGCCTGAAAACGATCACCTTCATGGCGTAGGTTCAGCCCGAGGCGCTCAGCCAGCTGGTCAATGTCATTACTCAGGCCTGTTGCTTTACAGATGCCCTTCCACTGATTACCGGTCAGGCCGACGATCATTACGCGACGTTTGTCAGCGGTTTCGAAATCCTTACCGTAGGCACCGAATAAATAGTTACCACAGGGCTGGCGATCTTCGGCGTTAATTTGCGCTTCGGCAATAAAACCGAGATTACCCATCGTCGCCAGTGCCACGTCGGCCAGTGCCAATTTTATCAACTGCCCTTCACCACTGATACGTCGATGACGCTCTGCCGCCAACATGCCCAAAGCCAGCGTCTGCCCGGTAATCACATCCCAGGCGGCGAGCACATGATTAACAGGCTCCGTGTTTTCGCCAGTCATGGTCGGCAAACCCATGGCGCAGTTAACGGTGTAATCCACCGCCGAGCCACCGTGTCGATCACCACTGAGATTCATGTAAATCAAATCATCACGATGCTCACGTAACTTATCGTAAGCAAGCCAGCCTTTGGCGGGGAAGTTACTCAAAAACATCCCCGCCTCTTCGCCCGGCGCGGTGATTAAACGGGTGAGAATTTCCTGCCCTTCGGGCTTGCGAAAGTCAACAGCAATCGAGCGCTTGCCTTTATTCAGCCCAGCCCAGAACAAGCTTTGATTATTTTTGTCGACCGGCCAGCGACGGTAATCAAGACCGCCGCCAATCATGTCAAAGCGAATCACATCAGCGCCGAGTTGGGCCAGGGTCATCGCCCCCGAAGGTGCGGCAACAAAAGCAGCCCCCTCGACAACGCGCAGTCCGGAGAGAATGTTTTTCATGCTCTTCCTTTCATAAAAAGTTCCCATAACAAACGTCCACAATACATTCTTTGCCTGCCACTTCTCTGACTCATACTCACTACTTGATATGTATCGCCAGAGGCTTTTTCTGCTCTAGCCAACATCGGCAAAGCCATTGTCAATAACCACTAAATCACGCTCGACCACAGTGCAGCGAAAAGCCACACCTTTATCAAGTGTCCAGATATCAGTGCGAATGGTTTCGCCCGGATAAACTGGCGCCGAAAAACGCGCTTTAATACTGCGAAATTTAGACACATCGTAGTCACAGCAGGTTTTGAGTAACGCATGCCCGGCAACACCAAAGGTGCATAAGCCGTGAAGAATGGGGCGTTCAAAACCACCCTGCTTGGCAACGGCCGGATCGACATGAAGGGGATTATAGTCTCCCGACAAGCGATAAATCAGAGCGGCCTGCAACAAAGTCGGTAATTCACAGCTGCTATCGGGAGCCGTTTCAGGAATAGCCTGTGATACAGGTGGTCGGTCTGTGCAGCCGCCAAAACCACCCTGCCCGCGCGCCATAGTGTTTTGAATCAGCGTACATAGTGGCTCACCATCTTCGGTGGTCACGGTGCGCGAAGAATAAATAAAAACACCCTTGCCCTCGCCCTTGTCGATCACCTCATCAACCTTGGTGGTGGCTTTAACTGTGCCCGCAGGCGGCAGGGGCTTGTGCAGAATAATTTCTTGATCGGCGTGCAACACTTTCGTCCAGTCAACGCCAGTATCTGGCTCTTTCAACCAGAAGCCTGGATAGGCCAATACCGCAGCCATCGTCGGCAATGCACTGAGGTTTTCTTCGTAAACATAATTCAGTGCTTTTACGTCCAGCGGATCATAACCAACACCCGCGCCAAGGGCGTACAACATGGTGTCGCGCTCAGTATAGGTGTGGACGATCTCTTCAAATTTCCGATTTTTTAATGTCTCGTAAACAATTGCCATTACTCAGCCTCGTTATTAAAAAACGCTATCTATAAAAAAGGAGCGTCAGTACGCCCCTTTTTTATTACTCATTATATTTTCGTTCTATGCCCGCTGGCCTCAGACCGGATCCCAGGAGAAAACGTCTTGTGAACGATCCAGGGGATAGAAGTGGCTTTCGAGTTGCGGCATGGCTGTTTCAAAAATACTATCAATCGTCCAACCGTCACCGGCATGGCTTGAGCGCACAGGGCGCGATTGACCCATCAAGAAAATTTCATTCATGCGTACAGCAAAAACCTGACCAGTAATATCTTTCGCCTGATCGGAACACAAAGCGGCAACAACAATACCGACCTTCTCGGGAGTCATCTTTTTAAGCTTTTCAACGCGGGCAATTTGATCCGGCGTAGTCGCTGGAATTGAAGCGGTCAAACGGCTCCAGGCGAAGGGTGCAATACAGTTTGAACGCACGTTATAACGCTGCATATCCAGAGCGATAGACTTGGACAAACCCACAATGCCCGCTTTAGCAGCCGCATAGTTAGCCTGACCAAAGTTACCGATCAAACCGGACGTAGACGTCATGTGTACACAGCAACCACTTTCCTGATTACGGAAGTGAGTGGCGGCGGCACGGCTAACATTGAAGCTACCGTTCAAGTGAACGTTCATCACCTGGTGCCAGTCGTCCTGGGTCATTTTGTGAAAGATCACATCGCGCAAGTTACCAGCGTTGTTAACAACGGCGCTAATTTCGCCAAAGTTATCGACAGCCTGGGTGACCATATTGTTAGCGCCTTCCCAATCGGCAACGCTATCAGTATTAGCAACAGCATCAACACCGAGGGCTTTAATTTCTGCAACCACTTCTTCAGCCACATCACGGTCGAGATCGTTAACAACAACGTTACCACCCGCTTTGGCGATTTCCAGTGCGATGGTACGACCAATGCCACGGCCAGAGCCGGTGACAACAACAGATTTACCTTTTAAATGTTCTGTAACGCTCATTGCTTTTCCCTTTTTTCATTAAATTAAAATACGAATAATAATTACCAAACCTTAATTAATTTAAGCGTTGGCAACCAGCTCACGAGAAATCACTTTCAGGGCCAGGGTTTCTTCCGCCCCTTCAAAAATTGACAGTACCCGCGCATCGACAAAATAGCGACTGACGGGGACTTCTTCGGCGTAACCCATGCCGCCGTGAATTTGCAGGGCTTCTCTAGTCACCCACTCGGCAGCGCGACAAGCAAACAACTTCACCAGGCTCGCTTCCATTTTACCGCCGCCGGCATCCACTTCGCGCGCCACGGCATAACTAAACTGACGCGAGGCCAACAGCGTCGTCACCATGCGACTCAACTTCACCAGGGTCAACTGATAATCGGCAACGGGCTGCTTGAAAACTTTGCGTTCTTTGGCGTAATTAATCGCCTGTTCACTCGCTGCCTGCATTACCCCTGCCGCACGGGCTGAGGTTTGAATACGACCACCGGTTAACCCGGCCATAGCGTAGTAAAAGCCTTTGCCAATGCCCGCTTCTTCACCCACCAGATTAGCGTCGGGGACGAAATAGTCCTCAAAAAACAGGTCAAACGAATGCATGCCTCGATAACCCAGGGTCGGAATCGATTTACCCGACAGCTTGCCGCCTTCTTCCTGTACCACATCAATTTCGTGGCCAAAGGTGCGGGGCTTTTCAACGAGGAAAAAACTCAGACCTTTATAACCGTCCGCATCCGTACCGGTGCGAGCCAGTGTTAGCAATACCGAAGCAGCACCGGCAAAAGTACACCAGGTTTTGCTGCCATTGAGCAGCCAACCGCCGTCGGTTTTCGTTGCTTTTAATTTCGCTGAAGCCAGGTCAGAGCCATAGTCAGGCTCCGTCAGGGCGATACCACAGAGGGTTTCACCACTGGCAATTTGTGGCAACCAGTGTTGGCGCTGAGCATCGGTGCCGCCCTTCATCAAAGCGCGGGCGAGAATTTCGGGACGGGTAATCAAGCTGCCCGCAGCACCGAGAGAGCCTCTCGACAATTCTTCAGTGACCAAAATCATGTAGAGGCTGTCATCACCGGCATCGGGCTGCAGACCGTCAAAGCGCTCGGGAATGGAAATACCAAAACAACCCATCTCGCGTAGGGGCTGCAAGATGCTCTCGGGAATATCGATGTCCTGGCGATGAATATCTTCAGCCAGCGGCATCACTACTTCCGTCGCAAAGCGGCGGAAGGTATCGCGAATTAATTCTTTTTCGCTGTCGAGATTCGACGGTAGAAAATCGCCCTCTCTGTCGATCAACTGACGGCCCAGTGCCGCCATCATTTTTGCCGACAAATAATGACCGGCAATACCGGTGTTATCGAAGGCTTCAAAGCTGGCGCAAATACCTGCCATGGTCAAACCATAGTCTGCGGGCCGTGCCAGCAAACGTCCGGCGACTGCCTTTAAGGCTTCACTAGCAAACTGACAGGCGACCCAGCCGGATAGCGCGTCGCGCTCAAGCACCTGATGGGTGTAATTTAATAGTGCTTCGGTGGCCGATAAATCCGCCACACAAAAAGAGGTTTCGTAACAGGCCAGTTGTTGTTCATCGAGTAATGCAGGCGACAAACCTTTCTCTGTACTACTGACTTTTTTAATATGTGCCAAAGCCTGATCGACCAGCGCTCTGGCACTCACAACAGCCTCAGTGATTTGCTTGAGATCTCCGGCATAGTCACCGGTAACAGGCTGATTTTTTACTGCTTCCATTTTTGTACTCGCGCTTGATTAACAGAGTGTTCAGAGGGGAATTGATGATCAAAAAAAGAAACCGGCCTTACAGCCGGTTTCTCAAACAGATCAACAATCAGATGCCGTATTCACCAATAATCGCAACACTGGAAACATTTTGGTGGGGGAAACCACCCAGGTTGTGAGTCAAGCCAATGGTCGGATTCGGCAACTGACGCTCGCCCGCTTTGCCGGACAACTGCAGGTACATTTCATAAAGCATACGCAAACCGGTCGCTCCAATGGGGTGGCCGAAGCACTTCAGGCCGCCGTCAATCTGGCAGGGAATTTTACCGTCGGCATCAAAGACACCGTCCAGTACATCCTTCACAGCACCACCATCTTCCGACAGAAAAAGATCTTCCATGGTGACCATTTCAGTCACTGAGAAGCAATCGTGCACTTCCGTCATGCTGACCTGCTCACGGGGCTTGGTAATGCCCGCTTCTGCGTAGGCACGTTTAGCAGCAACGCGAGTCGTGTGAACGTAGGAACCGTCCCAACCTTCGTAGCCACCTTCCTGACCGTTGGAAGCACATAGCTGCAGCGCTTTAACCGCAATCAACTGCTCTTTACCCAGGCTCTTAGCAATTTCAGGCGTAGTCACAATCGCACAGGAGGCACCGTCACTGACACCGCAGCAATCAAACAAGCCAATCGGCTCGGCGATCATCGGTGCATTGAGGGCTTGCTCCATGGTGATGGCACGCTGTAAGTGGGCCTTGGGATTCTTCAGGCCGTTGGCGTGGCTTTTCACCGAAACGTGGGCCATCGCGCGCTTGAGGTCTTCTTTGCTGGTGCCGTACTTACCGCGATAACCGGCTGCTAACTGGGCAAACATACCCGGTGCTGACAGATTCGGGTAATACAGATCATTCGCCACACCGCGTGAACGCTGGGGTAAACCTCCGTAACCCGTGTCTTTCAGTTTCTCAAAACCCATTGCCAAAGCGATATCGCAAGCACCCGATGCAACGGCATAAGTCGCTGCACGGAAGGCCTCGGTACCACTGGCGCAATAGTTTTCAATTTTAGTGACGGGGATATTGGGTAGACGCAAACCCATGCTCAATGGCATCGCACCGGGGCCAACGCTGTAGGCGTCGATACCGGTCGATTGCCATGCGGCTTCGATCTGGCTTTTTTCGATGCCCGCATCGGCGATGCACTCTTCGAAGGCTTCGGCCATCAAATCAGCAGGTTCACAATCCCAACGCTCGCCAAACTTACTGCAGCCAGCACCTAAAATAACGACTTTATCTTTAATTCCACTTGCCATGATATTTAGCTCCTAAGCTGATAGTTAGACTTGTATAGCTTTCCAGAAATATTTACGGAAACCGGCCTGATCGTCGATCTGCTTGAGACGGAAGTGCATAGACACTTTCGATCCCGTATCAAAGGTCTCGGCATCGACTTCACTCATATCCATCATAATGCGGCCACCACCTTCGAAGGTCACCATGCCGAAATAGGCGGGTGGGTTGTAATCGAAGGTTAGGGTATCGGCAGTCCAGGTCGCGATCGTACCGGAGGCACCGGCCATGGGGTGGTCAACCTGGGTATCGTAAGCGCCACATTCGGGGTTAACACAATACTTGTGCTTGGGCATTTGTACGGTATCGCAGGCTGTACATTTACCACCGAGGAAGCTGTTGGTCAGACCACGAGCACGATACATCGCTGACAGGTAACCCTGCTTGTTCACTTCTGAACGCTTGCCCAGCTCTTTCTCGAGCAGGTTATTAAACGACTGGTACTTGTTGTAGTTGGTTTCAGGACGACCATTGCTGAGGTGACCGGAAACGCCCTTGCCAGCACGCTGATGACTAATCGCATCGGTCACTTTAAACAGCAAGACATCGCAACCCTGGCCAAAGCCCGCAACCAGTACCAAATCACCCGGTGCAGCCTGCTCAAGACGATGAGCCAGCAGTAACATAACGTGTGCAGCACCGGTGATACCGACACTCTGCAGCAGGTTATCGGCAACGGCTTCGCCTTTAATACCAAGCTTTTTAGCGACCATCGGTGGCACACGGCCCTGCTCGGTGGGCAGTATAAAGTGGGCAATATCGCCAGCGCTAACACCCGACTTGCTCAACAAGGCATTAACGGCATTGGGGACGATTTTCATATAGCCTTCGTCACGTACCCAGCGCTCTTCCCAGCCGTAGTCAAAGTCCTGACCTTCGCCGCGATAGTGGTCGATAAAATCAACCGCCTGACTCTGGCTGGCAATCAACTCAGCGATGACATTTTCACCACCGACAGCAATGGCAGCAGCACCGTCACCGTAGAGCATTTCTTCACGAGAAGCGCACTTGGCTTTGCGATGCTCGGAAGCAACCAGTACAGCCTCTTTACCAGCAGCGGCAATATCCAGTGCCGACAACAAACCGGACGTCGCAGCACGTTGCGAGCAAGTGATATCCATGGTGCGCAGATCGGATGTATCGAGGTTGAGTGCTTCAGCAACGACCACTGAATTCTGGCGATCAGCAAAGGGCAACGTGGTCGATGCCAACAACAGTGCAGCGGGGGCCTGGCCGGGAGCATTACCCAGGCAGTCGGTGTAGGCCTCAACCGCCATAGTGATGGTGTCTTCGTCCCAGTTACAAATGGCTTTTTCGCCTTTTGCCAGGCCTTTTAAGCCGGGATCAAACCAGGCGTTAGCATCGGCAATGACCTGCTTCTGTAAGCGCATTCTCGGCAAATAAGCGCCGTAAGCTGTTATTCCTACCATGATATTTCCTTTAAAAATAAGCTATAAAAAAGTTAAACAGTCTCTGTTGAAAACCAGGCCTGTACTACAAAGAGCGGCCAATAAAGAGCTTCATGATTTCAGTTGATCCGCCATAAATTCGGCGTACCCGCGCATCGGTGTACATACGCGAAATGGGGTATTCCCGCATGTAGCCGTAACCGCCAAAGAACTGCAGGCAAGTATCGACAATTTTACCTTCTTTTTCCGTAGTCCACAGTTTTGCCATGGCACCTTCTTGCGCGGTCAATGTGCCATCAACAATCTTGCCCAGGCATTGGTCCAGATAGGCCCAACCGACGGCCAGCTCGGTCGCCACATCGGCCAAACTAAAAGCTGTGTTTTGCTGGGCGAAAAGTGGCTTACCAAAGGCTTCACGCTCTTTGGTGTATTCAACGGTAATTTCATAGGCACGCTGCGCTTCTGCCCAGGCACGGAAGGCAACGGTCAGACGCTCGCGGGGTAGCTCGTCCATCAGATAAGAAAAGCCCTTGCCCTCTTCGCCAATTAGATTGCCAACCGGCACTCGCACATCGGCAAAGAACATCTCGGAAGTATCCGCTGCTTTCTGACCGATTTTGTCCAGATTACGGCCCTTCTCATAACCCTCGGTACCCGTCTCGACGATCACCAGACTGATGCCTTTGGCACCCAGTGTGGGATCGGTTTTACAAACCACGATAACGAAGTCAGAGTGCTGGCCATTAGTAATAAACGTCTTCTGGCCGTTGATCACATACTCGTCACCATCGCGAATCGCCGTGGTACGAATCGCCTGCAAGTCGCTGCCAGTACTCGGCTCGGTCATGGCGATGGAAGAAATAATTTCACCGCTGACCATGGGTGGCAACCACTTCTGCTTCAGCTCTTCACTGGCGTGGTTGAGAATATAGTAGGCAGTAATATCGGACTGCAGCGCAAAACCACAGCTACCACCACCGATGGCGTAACCGATTTCCTCGGAGGAAATCATGTTGTATTTAAAGTCAGCACCGGGGCCGCCGTACTCTTCGGGAATACCGCAACACAGCAGACCTTTCTCGCCGGCGCTGCGCCAGAACTCTCGAGGCACGATGCTGGCATTTTCCCATTCTTCAATATTGGGCTCTAGCTCTTCACGAAAAAAGCGCCGCGCATTAGCGCGAAACAATTCGTGGTCGCTATCGTAAATCGACCGATTCTCCATAGACATATTTAACTATCCTATTAACCATTCTATTGGTCGCGGGCAGCAGCGGCTCGCGCTAAAACGGCGAAATTGTAGCGCAATTTATGCTGCGCAGGCACCTGCTACTACCGAGTAACTCGCAAGTCAGTTTTATATCAAAGGGTTAACAGGCTTTATTAAAGTACTTAACGCAAAAAATCCCCGCACCTTTCAGCAGTGCGAGGATTTCTATATGCCTGACTAAAAGACTTAGATCACTTTATTTTATCGGTAAAGTGCGGTAACACCTGCTCAGTCAACAACTCATAATGACGCATCATTTGGTGCTGAGGCACTAAACCATTGTAGGTAAAGAGCCAGAAATAATCGCAAGGCAATTCTTTAAACAACGCCTCGAACTTACGCTTCACCGTATCGGGGCTACCGTAGATAATCAGGCCGCGCTCAACCATAGTTTCAAAATTATTGGGCACATCGAAAGGTGATTCGCCGGGGTTGGCGACAGCAGCATTGAAACCAAAGGGCTGGAAGAAGTTACACCAGATGTAATTGCCGCCATCTTTGGCAATTTGATAGGCTTCTTCGTCAGTATCGGCAACATACACCTCACGGGTCATCCCCATGCGATAAGGCTTGCCGGCCTTTTGAGCAGCATCTTTTGCAGCGCGAATATGGCTTTTGGCGAGCTCCATATTGGTAATGATGGTAATCGGCGTAACATCATTTTCCTGCGCCCATTCAATAGAACTCGCAGACACACTGAAAGGCTGGAACAAGTCAGGCATACGTTTGTTGAACGTAGGCGGGGCAATACCGATTTCAGTCAAAATGCCCTTATCATCAACGCCCTGGCCGTATTTGCGGGTTACGTCATGGGTATTCCAAAAGGTATTTGGCGTAGGGATCTGCCAAAACTTACTACTGTGCGAGAAGGTATCGTTAGACCAGGCTTTCATAATAATATCGAAATGGTCGTAATAGACCTCTTTTTTCAGCGCATCATAAGCATCAGCGCCCAGCTCATTGGCATCCGCCATACCCTTCATTTGCTGACCGAGAGTCGACACCCATCGAGGCTGGTAGCCGCGAGCAAAGCCCGCAAAAGTACGCCCACCTAACATCTGATCAACCATGGCGATATCTTCAGCCAGGCGCACCGGGTTATGGGCAGGTAGTACATTACCCAACTGACCAAACTTCATGTTTTTGGTTTGCATGCCAAAGTACAAATTAAGCAGGATCGGGTTGGTGGAAACTTCTTCACCTTCAATATGAAAGTGATGCTCCGTGGTACCCATGCCGTAGTAACCGTGCTCGTCCATGTACTGAACTTGCTCGGTCAGCTCTTTGAGCATTTCCTGGTACAAGTCGGTGCGCTTACCGGCCATTCCTTTTTCAATTTCTTCCCTATTGCCCACTACGGGCATATAAAACGAACCTACTTCCATAACTATCGCCTCAACATCAGTCTCAATTTTAGTTTCACTTGAAGGCCGTGGGTATTTTCAATTTCTTCGCAACCAACATTTCCGCAAATCACTAAAAGCCCTGCCAACAAAGCTTATCTAACATAAGCATAAGGCATGCCAACTTATCCAGCAGGAGCTTATCGTTTAAATTTCAAAAGGTTATGACTGAAACATAATCCAAAAGCGAGAACCGCCCTAGAAGGATGTTGTGTAATGACACAACATTGGGACACCAAGCCGTGTCATTACACCCCACCGCTTTATAAAGCGGCGGGGGCAGGATCAAACATCAGCCGTCTTTAAAACGACTTTCCCTGGTGCTACTTACCTTTAAAAACAGGCTCGCGTTTTTCCAGAGCGGCATCAATCGCCTCAAGGTGATCTTCGGTATTTTGCAGGGTCGCCTGCATCCCTGCTGCCATTTCCAGCGCGCCGGAAAGAGGCATATTTTGCGACTCTCGCAATAGCTTTTTAGCGTAACGAACACCCAGCGGCGGATGAGCAACGATACGCGTAGCTACGGCCATAGCGGCATCGAGCAGCGCCTCTGGAGCAACAACGTCGGAGACCATGCCCCATTTATCAGCCTTAGTAGCATCGATCATGTCGCAGGTGTAGCTCATCTCACAGGCGCGAGACAGGCCAATCACGCGGGGCAAGAACCATGCACCACCGTCACCGGGAATCAAACCAACGCGCATAAAGCTCTCGGCGAAGAGGGCTTTTTCAGAGGCGATGCGGATATCGCACATCATCGTCAAGTCACAACCGGCACCAATTGCATGGCCATTAACAGCGGCAATAACCGGCACGGTCATTTGATCCATCGTGCGGGGAATTTGCTGAATCATGTCCAGATACCAGTTACGAATCTGGTGGGTACTGAGTTTTTTCTCCTGAGTCATGGCGCGAATTTCTTTCAGGTTGCCACCGGAAGAAAAGCTTTTACCAGCACCCGTGAGAATGACACAGCTCACGCCTTCATCCGCTTCCGCTTTGTTGAGGCTTTCAATCAAGCTGGGCACCAGCACATCGGACAAGGCATTGCGAGTCTCTGGCTGATTCAGGGTAATGGTGACGATACGCCCCGTCTGTTCATACAATACGGCTTCGGTCATGTTTTTTTCCTTTGTTGATGTAACGGTGATAGCAGGCAGCCGGAGGTATCATCCCAGCAACCCGTGTTCTGTGTAGAAAAGTTATTACGACTGGCGCGCTTGCAAAGCCTCGTGCTTACGCAAGGTTTCCTCGGCGCGGGCAACGACCGGCGCATCAATCATTTTGCCCTTGTATTCCACGGCACCACGCCCTGCCGCGAGCCCTTGCTCGAAAGCGGCCAACAAACCAGTAGCATGCTCGACAGCCTCCGCAGAAGGCATAAACTCTTCATTCATAATACTAATTTGGCTGGGGTGAATGCCCAGAGCACCACTAAAGCCCAGCTGCTTGGCCTGACGGATTTTCGCCCTGAAAGCATCGAGATCGGAATAATCGGCGATGGATCCGACAAAACCCAGCGGCAACACACCGGCTTTGCGAGCAGCAAATACAGCACGCTGGTTGGGGTACATCAAGCCAATTTCACTCGGCTCCATACCCACTTCTGAAGAGAAATCTTCGGCACCAATAAACACCCCCAACACGCGATCAGAAGCGGCGGCAATGGCATCGATATTTTCCAGGCCATCAAGTCCTTCAATAAAAGCCAGAATGCGAGTGTGCCCGTGGGGCAATTGTTTCTCGACTTCCAGCTCGTCGATGACCTCGGCAATGAATTGAATATGGTCAGCACTGGTCACTTTGGGTACGGCAATGGTGTGCACATCTTGACAGACTGCGGCTTCGAGATCTCGCACGGCCAAACGCCAGGGGCGGTTGATACGCACCAGCACATCCAGCCCATGACCAGCAACCGTGGCTGCCGCCGCAGGCACGACGTTACGAGCATTGTCCTTTTCGGACAAAACCACACTATCTTCAAGATCGAGAATAATCGCGTCGGCACCACGGGTGTGGGCTTTAGCGACGAATTTTTCGACATTAGCGGGGACAAATAGCGCCGAGCGCCACAGGGGTAATTCTTGTTGGGTCACGATTTAGCTCCTCTAAAAACCAGTTTTTTAATACTGCTCATTACTACCGCAAACTACTTCAAAACAACCTATTTCAAAACAACCTTGGCCTGCATGGTCATCGCACCTTCGTGATCAACGACCCACAGGTTCAAACCCTCGTCGCTGCGGCAGCCCTGAATCTGGAAGGCATTACCATCAATGAGTGGGCGCACGGCACGGTAGTCATAATGGGCAATTTCCGCATCGGGCAATTCACTGCGCACCAGATCGAGTAACAAAGTCGCACTCAGCGGGCCGTGCACCACCAAACCGGCATAGCCCTCTTCGTTCATCGCGTAGTTGCGGTCGTAATGAATACGGTGACTGTTAAAGGTCAGGGCTGAAAAACGAAACAGCAGTACCGGGTCTGGCACCACTGTGCGGCTAAACTCCGCCTCAAACTTTGGTGTCATCGGCTTCGGCGCGGGTGCACCGGGGGCTGGATCTTCGCGATAGACGAGGTTTTGCGTATCACTAATCGCCAGGGTATCGCCGCTGAAAACTTCATGCTCAACAACGACAAAAACCAAATTGCCGCTACCACCCTGCTTGTGAGTGACGCTCTTTACAGTACTGACTCTGCGCACAGCATCACCAATTTTCAGAGCCTGGTGAAAGTCGACCTTGCCCGATGCCCACATGCGACGCGGCAGCGGTACGGGCGGTAGAAAACCACCCTTCTTCGGATGACCGTCAGTGCTGATATCAGACTGGCGCGCCGTCGGCAAAAAGTGCAGCCAGTGGCCGGGTTTGGCGAGAGCATCGCCCGCCTGAGGCAGCACCTGCCAATCCAGCGTCGCCGCCATGGCCTGAGCGGTGGCCAGGGAAATCAAATCTTCGTGGCTTTCCTGCTTACCTTCCCACTGCTGTAAATGCTCTAAATCGATCTCTGTCATTACCCTTCCCTCTTAACGCAATAGATTATAAAAAAACGCCAACCATTTGATTTAGAAAGATTTAGGCATGCCAAGCTCATGTATTCCCACATGAGAGAGAATCAAGTTAGTAGAGATTGGCGCCGTTTGATAAAGCCGCGTTTCACGGAACTTTCGCTCGATATCGTATTCCTGGGAATAGCCGAAACCACCGTGGGTTTGCAGGCAGGTATCCGCCGCATGCCAAGAGGCTTCAGAGGCGACCATCTTGCCCATATTCGCTTCCGAACCACAGGGCTTGCCCTCGTCAAACAGGCGGGCCGCATTGTAAACCATCAGTGCCGCAGCTTCGGTCTCGATATAGTTGCGAGCGATAGGGAATTGAACACCTTGATTCTGACCAATGGGGCGGCCAAAGACTTCCCGCTCACAGGCATAGGCACTGGCGCGTTCGACAAAGAAACGAGCATCGCCAATACACTCGGAGGCGATCAAAATACGTTCGGCATTCATACCATCGAGGATGCACTTGAAGCCCTTGCCCTCGGCACCCAACATATTGGCCGCAGGCACGCGCATATCATCGAAAAACAATTCGGTAGTGGCGTGATTGAGCATGGTTTTAATGGGATTGATGGTGAGGCCATTACCCAGCACTTCACGCATATCAACCAAAAACACCGACATACCGTCAGAAGGCTTTTTGCACTCATCTCGCGGCGTAGTACGCACCAACAGCACCATTAAATCGGAGTGCTCGGTACGGGAGATAAACACCTTCTGGCCATTAATCACGTAGTCATCACCATCGCGCACAGCCATAGTACGAATGCGAGTGGTGTCAGTGCCACTGGTAGGCTCGGTAACACCAAAGGCTTGTAAGCGCAGTGAACCCTCAGCAATACCGGGCAGATACTTCTTTTTCTGCTCATCGGTGCCATGGCGCAGCAAGGTGCCCATGGTGTACATCTGTGCGTGACAGGCACCGCCATTACAACCACTGCGCTGGATTTCTTCGAGAATGACGCAACCGGCTTCGATCGGTAAGCCAGCACCACCGTATTCTTCAGGAATCAGTACCGAAAGAAAGCCCGCGTCAGTCAACGCCTGCACGAACTCCGTAGGGTAAGTATCGGTATCGTCCAGAGCACGCCAGTATTCACCGGGGAAGTTGCTGCAAAGTTTGGCGACCGCTTCGCGGATTTCGGGGTAGTTCGAATTCGTGGTGCTCATAATAGGCTGCTCATATTAGGTCGTCGTCTCGTCAAAAATTATTAAAAGAATAGGTTCTTTATAAAAGGTGCCGCTATGGAAACAGCGGGAGGCTGAGGCAGAAAAGCGCCCGGGGCGCCGACGTGTGAATGCTCGTTATTACCCTGCCGCTTAGAAAACAGACATGTAAGAAGAACAGGATTCTAAAGGGATTTTACCAGTGAGTAAACGCGCCCTCTTCTCGGCAAAGAATTGGCTTTACAGGCTTTAAAGCACATCGTTAACCCAGGCAAAATAGTAACTCAGGCCGCCTAACAGACTGACCACAGCCCACAGCACCATTAGCAGCTTCCACGGACTGTAAGGGCGACGCTCTACCTGGTGAGTTGGCAAGGCCAGGTACGCATCAACCCGCGCCTGGTCTTCGGGAGACAGCTTGTCATTTTTATCCACAATCATTTACCTCTACATTCATGAGCGCATTATTAAGCGCATTAAGTGCGTACTGACCCCGTGCTTAATCCAGCTCAAGACCAACAACAAAACGCGACTCATCCATGGCCATTAAAGAATCGGCACCAACACTGATGGTCGCTGCCAGGGTTTGAATGCGCGGTAGTATACGATCAAAGTAGAAACGTGTGGTCTCTAATTTTCGGCGGCGCGCAACCACAAGTAAGCGAGCACCACATAACCGGAGTACATCAGGTAATCAAACGAGGCCGCGCCAACTTCTTCCGGGTTCTGCAAAGCCTTCATACCGACCTCCTGCGTCAATTCCTGCCACTGGGCAAGAGCCGCCGTCAGTGCCGGTAGTCGCTCGGCTTTAATACTGCTTGCACTTTCAGCCCCACACCAGGCACTCACTTCTGCAATAAAGCCGCTGAGCAGCTTGCCCTTCGAAGCCAGTACTTTGCGACCCAGCAGGTCGAGGGCTTGAATACCGTTAGTGCCCTCATAAATCATCGCAATGCGGGCATCGCGCATGTTCTGCTCCATCCCCCACTCGCTAATATAACCGTGGCCACCAAACACCTGCACGCCGTGACTCGCACATTCAAAACCCGTCTCCGTCATAAAACCCTTGGCAATGGGCGTTATCAAAGACAGTAGATCTTCGGCACGCTGCCGTTCATTTTCATCTTCACTGAGTTTGGTAATATCGAGGAATGACGAGAGATAGTGAGCCAGCAGGCGATTGCCCTCGGTTAGCGACTTAATGGTCAGCAACATACGCCGCACATCGGGATGAACAATAATCGCATCGGCCGGGCCATCAGGATTTTTCGGCCCACTTAACGAACGCATTTGCAGGCGCTCGCGGGCGTATTTAGTCGCACCCTGCAAGGCCAGCTCGCCGTGGGCAATGCCCTGAATCGCCGTACCGACACGAGCGGTGTTCATAAAGGTAAACATGCAGTTGAGACCACGGCCGAGTTCACCCAGTAAAAAGCCGGTAGCGCCATCGAAGTTAATCACACAGGTCGCGTTAGCGTTAATACCCATCTTGTGTTCGATGGAGCCACAGCTGACGCTGTTTTCCGCCAGGCTGTCGTCCGCACCCGGTAAGCGCTTTGGCACTAAAAACAATGAAATACCTTTGGTGCCCGCAGGCGCATCGGGCAGGCGAGCGATAACGATATGGACAATATTCTCGACCATGTCGTGATCGCCCGAGGAGATGAATATTTTACTGCCGGTAATCGCGTAGCTACCATCGGCATTGGGTTCTGCCTTAGTGCGCAACAGGCCCAGGTCAGTGCCACAGTGGGCCTCGGTCAAACACATGGTGCCGGTCCACTGCCCCGCCACCATTTTTGGTACGTACTGGTCGATCAGGTTCTGACTGGCGTGGGCGAGAATCGTCGCCCGCGCACCCTTGGCCAAAAAGGGATACATGCTCCAGGCCCAGTTGGCACTGCCGGCAAATTCATTGAGGATGCTTTCCATTGAGGGTGGCAAGGCCTGGCCACCGTATTGCTCGGGGCTGGTTAGCCCAGCCCAGCCACTCTCGGTATAGGCTTTATAAGCTTCTTTAAAACCATTCGGCGTCGTCACGCCCGCCTTCGACCAGATGCAACCCTCTGCATCACCGGACTGATTGAGGGGAGCCAGCTCTTCCTCACAAAAGGTGGCCATCGCCTCGACAATGGCTTCGACCAAATCGGGGGTCGCCTCTTCGCAACCGGACAGGCTTTGCCACAGCGCGGGGTAGTCAAATACCTCATCGCGTACAAATTGAATATCACGTACTGGCGCTTTGTAATTCGTCATCACTAATAACCCTACTTTTAATCTTTATATTATTCGTCTAAGTTTATGTCTCTGTGCTACCTTATGTCCATGAGCAAGACAGAAACTCATCGAACAAGCGGGATGAAAAGCAAGAACAATAACCAGGGGAAGGAACCGCTGGGGGTGGGCAAATAAAAATACAAACGGAACTTTTCTAGCATATGACCCAAGAGAAAGAACACGCTTCTGGAAGCGCCGAAAATAGTGCACAGGGTCTTCATATTATTGAACAGGTCGAGGATATTCTCTGGGCTTGCGACCTCGACTTAAAGTTCATCTACCTCAGCCCCGTCAGTGAAAAAAACAGCGGCTATAGCACTGAGCAAAGAAAACAATTGGATCTACAGAAAACACTGACACCAACTTCCCTCAGCATTGTTCAAGAAGTCGTTAAAAAACACATTGCAATAAACAGAAAGCCTGAAAAAGGCCCCGATAAACCCATTCGCTGCCTGCTCGACCTCTATCGTAAAGACGGCTCAACCTATCCCATTGAAGCCAGTATCTCTTTCACTCGCAATGACAGGGGTGAGCTTACCGGGCTTGTCGGTTCAAACCGCAATATCACTGAGCGGATTCGTGCAGAAGCGATTATTAAAGCCATCCACGATGGCACTATTCATACCACTGGCGAGCAATACCTCAGTAATTTGACATGTCATTTATGTGAAATTCTCGACCAGCGCTATGCCTTTATCGCGCAAATAAATGAGGGCATATCGCAAACGCTGGCATTCTGTAAAGATGGCGTGATCAGCGAGAACTTTTCCTACAATTTAGCGGGTAGCCCCTGCGAACATGTCGTTGCCGGCGACATTTGTTACTACCCTAAAAATGCCACTCAGCTTTTCCCCCATGAAGAAGGCATGAAGCGCATGGGGGTCGAAAGTTATATCGGCACGCCAATACCCGATGCCAAGGGTGAGGTGCAAGGTTTACTAGTTATCATGCACGACCAGCCTATGGAAGACATTCCTCTGTTGACACGCGTACTCGAAGTCTGTGCCGACCGGGTCGGTGCTGAAATGAGCCGACGGAAGACCCAAAAGCGCCTTGAGGAAAGCGAACAGCGGTTTCAGGCACTGTTTGAGCAATCCATCGACCCCTGTTTTATTCACGACGCAGAAGGGCGCATTCTTAACTATAACCACAGCATGGTGCAGACCTTCGGGTACTCAGCTGAAGAACTTAGCCAGCTCAAGACCACACAGCTCGTCAGTAATGAGAAAAACCCCGAGGCACTCACAGGGCAGTCCGCTCAGGATGTCATGCTCAAGGGTTCCACGCGTTTCGAAACCTTACTGAAAAAGAAATCAGGAGAAAGCTTCCCCGCTGAAGTAACAACACAATTAATTCATATCGAGGGAGAAAGCCTGTTTCAAACAGTTTTCCGCGACCTCAGCGAGCAGTACCGCTTGCGTGAGGAAGAAGAAAATAAACAACGAACACTCGCCCGGCTATTCGATGATCTACAAACGCTCATCATCATACTTAACACTGACGGCAGTGTTAGCTATACGAACACCACCCCACTCAGTAACCCGGATGCCCGCCTGGCCTCCCAGAGTGACGCGAAAATGTGGGAATACCAGGCCTTTAGCCACAACCCTAAAACACAGGCCTTGATAAAAGCCGATATTGCCCGCGCAATACAGGGAGAACCAACCCAAAACGACCTGCAGATTCTAACCCCCGATGGACTAACCTGGATACAAGCCAGCATCCATCCAATGCTCAATAGCCGGGGGCAGGTCACACAACTTTTAATCGAAGGATCAAATATAGATCAACGTAAAAAGATGGCGGAAGAACTGCAATATGCTGATCGGCGTCGTAAACTCTTCCGCGAACAGGCCCCTATGCCGGTGGCTGAATGGAACATAGCGACTTACACCATTTCTGGATGGAACGATGCCGCCGAAGCGTTATTTGGCTTTACCTTCGAAGAGGCAAATGGTCAGGGGCCTGAGTTTTTCACGCCTTCAGAAACCCGCATCAATAAAGAAGATATTTACCAGGCTCTGTCGTCATCACATAACAAAATCATCAGCAAGAACCGCTGTAAAGATGGCCGTATTGTCCTCTGTGAGTGGTACAACTCCCCCATCAAAGACGCCTCTGGAAACATAATAGCGGTCGTCTCCATTATTCGAGATATTACTGCTGAGCACGAGGCTCAACAAGTGCTCAAGAATCGTGATACTGAGCAGCGGGAAATCCTCAACTCAATGCTGGACGCAGTATTTACAATGGATGAAACCAGCAAAATACTCACCTTCAATAACGCGGCTGAAAAACTCTGGGGTTACAAGGCCAGTGAAGTCATCGGCCAGTCTTGCTGGCCATTAATAGCGGAGCCCTTTGTTAAGCAACACCGTCACTACCTGCAACGTTATATAGAGACCCAGAGGCCTGAATACCTTGGCATCAGCAAGGACATAAAAGGCAAGCGTAAAGACGACTCCACCTTCCCCTCACGTATGGCTATAGCCGCACTCGGCAATAAAATCGATGGGGGCCTACACTTTATCATCTCTCTGCAGGATCTGAGCCACGTCAAACAACAGGAAGAGAAGCTACGACGCAGCCAGAAAATGGATGCCCTGGGTAAACTCACCGGCGGTATTGCCCATGATTTCAATAATATGCTGGGCATTATTATGGGTTACGCCGATTTACTACAGGGTTCCATTAAGAACCAGCCCAAACTCCAACAGTACGCTGATGAAATATTTCGTGCCGGACAGCGCGGCGCGCAACTCACAGAAAAACTGCTGGGGTTTTCCCGGAATAAAACATCTGTCGCCGAACAGCTCTCTATCAATACGATCTTGCAAGAGCAGGAACATATGCTCACCAAAGTAATAACACCACGCATCAAGCTAGCGTACGACCTGACGAATAACCTCTGGCCTATTTACGTCGATGGTGGTGACTTGAGTGATGCCATTTTGAACATCAGCATTAATGCCATGCACGCTATGCCCGAAGGCGGCCAACTCTCTATCGCCACTCGTAATGAAACCATCAATGAACTTGATGCTCCCTTAAAAGGCCTGCCCGCAGGTGATTATGTTCTGCTCAGCATTAGCGACACCGGCTGCGGCATGAATCAGGAAACCCAGGAAAAGATATTTGACCCCTTCTTTTCAACCAAAGGTGAGCTTGGCACCGGTCTGGGTTTAAGCCAGGTCTACGGCTTTGTCGAACGCAGTAAAGGCGGCATAAAAACCTACTCGGAACCAAACCACGGCACGCAACTCAGTCTTTATTTCCCGCGCTATCACAACATTGACGCCCAGAATAATCGCCAACCCCGACCTTTCTCTGAGCTTATTTCCGGTGGCCAGGAAACTATTTTAATAGTGGATGATGAAGCTGCCCTCCTCGATTTAAGCACCGAGATACTGCGCCTGGAAGGCTACAAAGTCATCCCCGTGACGAATGGTCACCAGGCCCTGAAAGTACTAAAAGACACACCAGTAGATCTGTTGTTTAGCGATGTAATCATGCCCGAAATGGATGGTTACCAACTTGCAGCCATGGTGCAAAAACAATACCCCCAAGTGAAAATTCAGCTTGCCAGCGGCTTTACCGATGACCGGCATTCAGACAAGCTGAGCGTTGATTTACTCAACAATATGATTCAAAAGCCCTTCAATATTAAGGAAGTGCTGATAAAAATACGCCACTTGCTCGATGAGTAATTGACCTGCGTTAACACCTGCTATAGCGAACCCCACTCGGAAGTCATTCAAATCAAGGCCTGCCTGGTGGCCAGTAACACTCTACCGACATATGGCAAACCGAGAGCTCTGCTATGGACTTTAATTTCAATGATACAGCGTAATTTAATCGCCAATACCATGGGGCCCAACGTTAAATAGCGTTTTGTTAAAGCATTCTTAGACGCCATTAATTTGTTAGACTTTACCGACCGATTAAAAACACTCAGGAGTGACATATGAGCGCAGGACGCACCACAAAAATTTTAGCTTTTTCTGCCGCTTTAACAATTCTATCACCTGCCCTCAGCGCCCTTGAGACAGACTGGCTAGAATTAAAAGAAGGCCATGAAGGGCAAAGGATGCACGCCAAAGTACAGAGTATTAAGCTGCCCGAACTCAGTGGCGATGGCGGCCAACACGTTATTCTAACTATCCCAAAAGACGAACTGGAAAGCACCGACAATGTTCGGGAAGTAGTCGTAGTTGGCAAGCGAGGCGACAAAGAAGAAGCATTGCCCGGCACCCGTTATGAGTGGTCCGAAGATTATGAAAATGACAACTACGGCTTAATCATTAAGCTGGATAAAATGCAAGACTATCCGATTCGGATCTATTTAAAGAATGATCTACCCCTGCCCGAAAATCACTAGACAGTAATCTGACAACGGGGCATCTATAACACAGCCCTGGCAAGCTGCTGAAATTCGCTGAGTCGAGCCAGGTACAAGGTAAAACCAAATGAGAAAGTAGACGACTCCATCGCCAGAGGCAGGCACTTTTAGGCGATGGAGACGGTAGCACGTCAAGAGTAGATGCTTCGGCAACGCAGGATGCCGAAGCCGAGCGCCTCTTGTGAGGCCTACTTTTCGTACTCGCGTCAATAAGCAGAGCCTGCCCATGACACCCAAAGCGCTACGCGAGGCACGCTGAACACTTTGGGGGCTTTGCGCTTGGTTTTGCCAAAGCAGGTGCTTTAGGCGACGCCGGTGATCGTCATATCAGTAGGCGCTCAACAGCCTGCTAGCGCTGCGCACCCCTCGCCTTCAACTTACTGAGCTGGCGTTGACGCTGCTCGCGCTCCTTGGGTGTGAGAGGCTGGGGTTTACTCGAGATGCCCATCGACTTACACAAACGACTCACTTCCACGGGCGTAAGATCGAGCCAGTCGCCACTGCGCACATAAGAAGGCAGCTCCACCGTGCCGAAGCGGATGCGCTTTAAGCGGCTAACTTCCACCCCCTGAGATTCCCACAGACGACGCACCTCGCGATTGCGCCCCTCGGTCAACACCACGGTAAACCACTGGTGAGAGCCGGAACCATCACCAATTTGAATTTTCTTAAAACGCCCCATGCCATCCTCAAGCATGACGCCCTGCTGTAAACGCTTGAGCATTTCATCGTCGACGACACCGTGGATACGCACCAGATATTGCCGTTCAACCTGGCCGGAGGGATGCATCTGTCGATTCGCCAGCTCGCCATCATTGGTGAATAGCAACAAACCACTGGTATTAATATCGAGGCGGCCAACGGCAATCCAGCGGCCATGTTTAATAGGCGGCAGACTGGAGAAAACCGTTTTGCGCCCTTCTGGGTCCTGTCGGGTACAGATCTCCCCGACCGGCTTGTGGTAAATCAGTACGCGGGTACGGCTATCTTTGGGATTGAGATTAATCACCCGCCCATCAACGGAGACCTTATCCTCTAAAGAAATACGATCGCCCGTGGTGGCCGCTTTGCCATTAACGGAGATTCGCCCAGCCGTTATCCAGCGCTCAATTTCACGGCGTGAAGCCAGGCCCGCCTGAGCCAGTAACTTTTGAATTTTTTCACTCATGGCGCAGGGCTATCCTCATTGTTAGTTACAGTACTTTCGCTATTTTCATTGTCCGAAACCAGGGCTTGTGGCTCACTCCCAGTATCAGTATCAGTATCAGTATCAGTGTCGGTGTCGGTATCGGTATCGGTAAAGTTATCCACCAGCGCTCGTACGGCAGAGTCCTCCGGCGATTGCTCTTCACCTTCGTTTAATATTTCGCCTGCGCCCGCTTCAACTATCCCGTCAACAGCAGCGTCGACATTGTCGTCATCCTGCTCGTCGGTTTGCCCTTTGCTATTACTTTCACTGAGGGCTTCTTCAAACTCCAACTCTCGGTCAATCGAGCTGAGCTCACGTATTTCACTCAGGGGCGGTAATTGCTCGAGGCTTTGCAGGTTGAAGTTATCAAGAAACTGTCGCGTAGTCGCATAAAGTGCGGGGCGACCCGGCACATCACGATGGCCGACAGAGCGAATCCAGCCTCTGTCGTGAAGGGTGCGGATAATATCCGAGCTCACAGCAACGCCGCGCACCTGTTCGATATCACCACGGGTCAGCGGTTGACGATAGGCAATCAGTGCCAGCGTCTCAAGAGTGGCGCGAGAGTATTTCTTCGGCTTCTCTTCCCACAGTTTGCCAATCCACTGCGCGTACTGTTCTTTCACCTGAAAGCGAAAACCGCTGGCGGTGCGCTTTAATTCATAACCCCGGTCGCGACAATCGGCTTCGATGTCTTCCAGCGCTGCTTGAACCTCGTCCCGCTCGGGCACGAACGCCTCATCAAAAAGTTTTTGCAGGGCGGGGATATCCAGAGAATCACCGGCAGCCAGCAGTGCCGCCTCAACAATTTTGCGCAGTTGCCTGGCATCCATTACTCAACCCTCGCCTTTAAGTGTATCGGCCCCAGAAATTCATTTTGCACAATTTCAACCAGGGATTCTTTCACCAGCTCCATCATCGCTAAAAAAGTGACGATCACGCCCTGACGGCCCTCCTCGAGGTTAAATAAAGTAATAAACGGTACAAAACGCTTGCCGCTAAGGCGCTGCAATATTTGGCTCATACGCTCTCGGGTAGACAGCACTTCAAATTCAATATGATGACTATCGGTCAATTTAATCCGGCGCATCACGTCGGCGAGTGCCAAGAGTAAATCCTCCATTTCAACCGGCGAATGGGCCCTTGGGGCTCTTTTTTCGCCAGCCTTTGCGCTCGCCGGGAAGACATCTCGCCCGGTGCGCGGCAGAGTATCAATGTCTTCCGCCGCCTGTTTAAAGCGCTCATATTCCTGTAAGCGACGGATCAATTCAGCCCGAGGGTCTTCATCACTTTCTTCATCTTCATGTTGACGGGGTAGCAACATGCGCGATTTTATTTCCGCCAGCATCGCCGCCATTAATAAATACTCTGCCGCCAGCTCCCACTGCATGGCTTCCATCAGCTCGATATAACTCATGTATTGATGGGTAATATCGGCGACGTTGATTTCGAGAATGTCGAGATTTTGCCGCCGGATGAGATAAAGCAGAAGATCGAGAGGGCCTTCAAAGGCATCGAGAATAACTTCCAACGCCTCAGGGGGAATATAAAGATCGCGGGGCAATTCGGTAACTTGCTGACCCTGCACAATGGCGAAGGGCATTTCATTTTGCTGGGGCGCTACCGCCTTGGCGGCTTTAGCATCGGCATTAACTGTATCGACTTCGCCAGCAGGCGCACTATCGGGATGGGGATCAGTTGTCACTGCGCTACCGGATCAAATCGTGGAGGTCGGCCATTATACGGCTTCGCCCGCTGCGGTGACAGGTGCATAGGGGCGAGTTAAAAAGATTAAAGGCCGAAAGGGGCGAGATCACCCTTACCGGCACGTATGAGCTCGGGAGTATCACCCGTGAGATCAATAATCGAGGTCGGCTCAAGACCGCAGTAGCCGCCATTAATAATTAAATCGACCCGGTTGCCGAGTATATCTTCAATATCCTGAGGGTCGGTCAGGGGGTATTCATCACCGGGCATAATCAGAGTGATGCTCATCAACGGCTCGCCCAAGGTTTCCAGTAATGACTGGGCGATATGATTGGCAGGTGCTCGCAGACCAATGGTCTTACGCTTGGGGTGCATCAGACGCCGTGGCACTTCAGAACTGGCATCGAGGATAAATGTGTAGGGGCCGGGGGTATTGGCCTTGAGTAGACGAAAGTCCTGATTGTCGACTTTAGCGTAGGTTGATAGCTCGGATAGGTCGCGACAAACTAGGGTGAAATTGTGGTTTTTTTCGAGGGAACGAATCTGACGAATTCTGTCCAAAGCTGTCTTATCACCAATATGGCAGCCCAGGGCATACGCTGAGTCAGTGGGATAAATCGCCACACCGCCTCTGCGAATAATATCTGCCGCCTGATCAACTAAGCGCTGCTGAGGATTATCCGGATGTATATAAAGAACCCTTGCCATGAAGACTACTTACCCTGGTAATTTGCCGCGACTATAAACCCTCTTTCATAAAAACTCGACTGCCAATACAACGAACCCTCATTTTGACAGATTCGACGGTGTACGGAACAGGCATGAAAGGGCTAGAATGTCCCTCTATTTTGATTCTGATCAACAGCCATGGGCAAAATTTAGTGAGCAGTAACGAACCCGAAACGAGCACCCCTAGTTTGACACCTCCCCCAACACCCTCCGCCCCCCCACAGCAAGAAAACATGCTGATTAATATCGGCTTCAATGTGGTCATACCTACCTTGATTTTGACCAAGTTGAGTGGCGATGAATACCTGGGCACCACCTGGGGTGTCATTGTTGCCCTGCTCTTCCCTATTCTCTATGGTCTGCGGGATTTTCAGCAGCGTGGGAAAATCAATTTTTTCTCCGGCCTCGGTGTTTTCAGTGTAGTGATGACGGGCGGCATTAGCTTGCTTGAGCTCGACCCCCAATACCTGGCTTATAAAGAAGCGGGGATACCGGCCATCTTTGGACTGGCCACGCTGATCTCTCTCAAAACCCCCTATCCCCTGGTGCGCACCTTGTTATTCAACGACACGGTGATTGAAATTGATAAGGTACATAACGCTTTACTCGAGCACGATAGTGTCGATGCCTTTGAGCAACGTTTAGTCGTCGCTTCGTGGATTATTGCTGGCTCATTTTTAGTGTCATCCATTTTGAACTACCTACTGGCAACCATGATTGTCACCAGCCAACCGGGCACGGTTGAGTACAATGCCGAACTGGGTAAAATGACCGCACTGAGCTTTCCGGTGATTGCCGTCCCGGCAATGATTATGATGATGGGTGCGATGTTTTATCTGTTTCGCGGTATTACCCGCATGACGGGCATACCCTTTGAAGACATTATTCGCACCCACCACCACGAAACAGAAGCGCAAAACGATGTTAAAAATAAGGACAACAACTGATGTGGTATAGCCTGGTTTGTACCGATGTAGCCGAAAGTCTCGCCTTGAGAAAAGCCGCCCGCCCCGCCCACTTACAACGCCTTGAAGTGCTGCGTGATGCTGGACGTTTACTGGTCGCCGGCCCCAACCCCAGCATCGACAGTGAAGATCCCGGCGAAGCTGATTTCAGCGGCAGTATCATTATTGCCGAGTTTGACTCGCTGGCAGCGGCGCAAGATTGGGCGGCGCAGGACCCTTACCAGGCTGCAGGTATTTACGCTTCGGTAAGTGTCAAACCGTATAAAAAAGTGCTGCCTTAGCAAAGACTACCCCGCATTGTCATTTGCACAAATTCAAACGACGCCACTTATCCATCCAATTACCACTGGTATTGTCATGTACAAAATTTGCTTAAGCTTACTACTGCTGGCGCTCTCGCCCAGTTTGTTCGCGGAAACACGTTATATCTCCGATGAGTTTCGTGTACCGCTACGAGAAACACCCTGTAGCCGTTGCACCATTTTACACCGGGGCCTTAAAACCGGACTCAAACTCACTTTTATTGAAAGTGCCGATGGCTGGAGTCACATCCGCACACCCGGTGGCATGGAAGGCTGGATAGAAAACCAGTACATCGTGGCCCAACCTATTGCCCGCGACAGGATCGCTCGCTATAAAAAACAAAATGAAGCACTCAGTAGCAGTAATGCCGAACTCAAAACACAGGTCACAGAGTTACAGGCCAACAATCAACAGCTTGATGGTCGCCTCAGCACGGTGAGTGATGACAACGAAGCCGTGTCGCGCGAGCTCGCCGATATCAAAGTGGTCTCTGCCAACGCTCTCAATCTCAAAGTACAAAACCAAAAATTGCTGGAAGAAAACGGCATGCTACAAAGTAAAATTGACGTGCTCAGCGCGCTCAATAAGCAGCTCGAAAGCAGCCATATCCAGAAATGGTTTCTCTACGGTGCCATCGCTGTTTTTCTCGGTGCCCTGCTCAGTATTATTCTGCCCCGTTTAAAGCGTAAACGCCGTGGGCATTCAGAATGGGCATAAATCACAGGTACACGTTAAAGCTCACACAGCAGGCTATTTACCAAAGTCTGCTGGCGTGTTGCCTGCTTATTTTTACCAGCAATCTTTGGGCAGAAACAAACACCACAGTGACGCCCACTGAGCCAAAACCCCGCATAATAATCACCACTACCCTCGGCATCATTGAAGTCGAGTTGGCACCTGACAAAGCCCCCCTCACCGTGCGTAACTTTTTACAATACGCCGATAGAAATTATTACGACGGCACCATTTTTCACCGGGTGATACAGGGTTTTATGATTCAGGCCGGCGGCTTTGACCGCAAGCTCAGCACCTTTGAACCGGGCCAACCTGTAAAAAATGAATCGGTGGACGGACTGCTCAACCTTAAAGGCTCTATTGCCATGGCCAGAAGCCATGATCCCGATAGCGCCAGAGCTCAGTTTTATATCAATTTAAAAGACAATCGCAGTCTCGATGCCAAATACGGCAATCCGGGTTATACGGTTTTTGGACAGGTTATTTCCGGCATGGATGTGGTGCAAAACATCTCCACCACAAAAGTTGAAAAGATCAGCTATCAATTTGTTCACAAGCCTGTCGAGCCGATTGAGATCATCAGTATTCGCCGTAGTCCTGCCTCTTGATTGCCCTCAGTGTCAACGTTAATAAGATAGCGTTGATCCGCAATTCGCGGGAAGGCGATTATCCAAGTGTCGTCGACTATGCCACCACCTGCATTAATGCCGGTGCCGATGGTATTACCGTCCACCCCCGCCCCGACCAACGTCACATTCGCCCGGGCGATGTCATTGAACTCAGCAAACTCTGCCGCTCTAAAACGACGATTGCCGGCGCAGCCCTGGAATTCAACATCGAAGGCAACCCCTTTGCCCAGCCTCTAAAGGAATATCCCGGCCTGCTGGCGCTGGTCGAACAAACCCGGCCCCAGCAATGTACGCTGGTGCCCGATAGTAGAGAACAACTCACCTCCGATCACGGCTTTGACCTCCGCACTTCAAGCGAAAAACTAAAGCCCATTATCGCCGCCTTGCAGGCCTTAAATGTCCGCATCAGCCTGTTTATGGATCCCGATAAAAAGCAGCTAGATATGGCTCGCGAGCTGGGCGTTGAACGTATCGAACTTTATACTGGCCCCTATGCTGCCGCGAAAGATGACAAAACACTGTTAGCGAACTATTTCGATGCCTCTCGCCATGCGACCGATATCGGGCTCGGCGTGAATGCCGGCCACGATTTAAACCTGCACAACCTCGGCCAATTTGGCGCGGCGCCGGGTTTACTCGAAGTGTCCATCGGCCACGCTTTAATTGTTGATGCTATAGACACCGGACTCACACCCGCAGTAAAAGCGTATAAAGCGCTGTTAGAGAAACACGGTCACTAGTCATTTACAGTATGAACAAATCGACTGAAACCCCGCCGAGCACCGTTTTCAACACCTGCCCGCCAACACTAAATATTATCGGCTGCGGCAAACTCGGCCGTACACTAGCTCGACTTTTTAGCGACGCGGGTCTGGTAAGTGTGGGGGCAATCTATAATCGTAAGATTGAAAATAGTCAGGCCGCCCAGGCATTCATCGGCACGGGGCGTGTTATTAGCGATATTGAACAACTGTCTAATCAACCTGCCAAACTATGGATGATAAGTACCCCAGACGATGTGATTAAGCCTTCTGTAGAGCAGCTGGCAAATCTAAGGGGCATCGATTGGAAGAAAGCCACTGCCTTTCATTGCAGCGGCCTAAAAACGTCGGCCGAACTCATCGCCCTGCAAAAACAGGGTTGCGCCGTTGCCAGCGTCCACCCCGCCCACAGCTTTGCTAGTCCCGAACACTCACTCAGCAGCTTCCCATCTACGGTCTGTACCCTCGAAGGTAATGAGCGAGCCATCAATATTCTCGACACCTTATTTAGTGCGATTGGAGGGCAGGCAACGACTATCAAGCCCGAGGCAAAACCTCTCTATCACGCAGCAACAGTAATGGCCTCGAATTACCTGATCGCCCTGCTCGGTGCCAGTGAAGCACTGCTTGAAAAAGCCGGTATTGAAGAACAACTTGCCAGTGCCCTATTAGCCCCACTGATGCGCCAGAGTCTCAACAATGGTTTGCAGGTCGGGCCCGTTAATGCCCTTACAGGGCCCATTGCTCGCGGTGATAGCAATACCTTACAGGCACATATCACAGCTATTAAGCAGAGTGTGCCGGAACTCAATAGCGTCTATACAAGCATGGGTATTCAGGCACTCAAGCTCGCCCAACAACAGGGCTCTCTCAATGTGGAGCAACTCGCCACTATTGAAAAAATCTTGCACGACTAGATTTTTCACGACAAATGGGCAGCAGCTCTATTTGTAGAGGCGTTCTATTTAAAAAGGTGCTTTACTGATTCTATACCCGGCTTGTTCTCCAGTAATTCAGTCTGACTCAAACCACAAAGCTCGTGCGGAAAGACTAACCAGGCACCCGTGGTATGTAAAAAATAATCGGGCCTATACTCAGTCAAATTATGTTTCGGTTTAAACCAGGGGACAGCAACACGACACTCCACGGGCTTGTCACCTGTCAGAAAATCAATATCGCTCAAAATCTGAGCCATGCTTAAACCGCTGTCAAACACATCATCAACGATCAATATACGCTGAATATCGTCGATATTTTTCACCACATAATCCAGGCCATCGACTTGAACAGTTGCTCCCCTCTGCTCAATACCTTTATAGAGTTGACTGCGAATAGGAATATGATCAGCGACTATACCCTGGCACATCAGCAATTCGTGAATGGCAATCGCGATAGGTGTGCCACCCCGCCAAACACCAATAATCAAATCCGGCGTAAAGCCACTTTTTAGTATCTCTGCGCCGAGAAGATAAGCATCAGACAATAATTGTTCGGCCCTTAGATAAAGCTTTTCACTCAAGGTAGCGGTTTGTCCTATGTTATTGAAAATAAGCGGGGCGCTGATCCAGCAAAACTATCTACCGTGTAAAAGTCTCAGCGATAAATAAAAAATATTTCGCAACAATAGTACGCTATTTAGTTTGCTCCACATGCTTTAAAGACAATAAAGGAGAGGCATAAAAAAACCGCAGAGTTAATCCCCTGCAGTTTTTTAAGTTGTCGCCTTTGTGGCTGCAGTTTAATAAGAGCCCCCTAGCGAATACCCCTTCTTCGAACAGCCGAAGAGGTAAAGTGTCTATCTTCAGCTCGCCAGGTAAAGTCGGGTGCTTTGCTCTTATCCATCATCAAAGCAAGCATGCGATGGGCATTAAAGTCGTATTGTAATTCTGCGGCCCGGTTGGGAAAGCCGACATCGTAGAACATAATGTGATGATCTTCCCAATGACGCCAAAGCTCACCACGTCGGTCATAGTTATCGGCCAGCATGACTTCCCATGAATCCTCATCGAGATAATACACCCGCTTACTGTAATCGTGGCTAGTGCCCTCTTTAAGGTTCGACTCAATAATCCAGACACGATGTAATTCGTAACGCGCATAGTCCTGATTAAAACGCCCCGAGGGAGCAATCACTTTGTCCGGAGTCGCCCCCTGCGCAAACAATTTATAGGGATTGTAGGGCACATAGATTTCACGCTTACCTAATAATTTATAGGTAAAACGATCATTCGGGCCATTAAAACCATAAGCCTGATCCGTGGTACCCAAACCATCGCCGGCGGTAATAGGGTTATCGTAAACGATTTGCGGCGCACGCTTAACACGACGCTGGCCAGGACTATAGGCCCAGGCTTTTCGAAAGTTTTGTGTAAAGGTGATTGGTTCTAAAGCGAGAACCACCTGCCCGGCCACTTTTGCCGGCCCGGTTAATGTCTGCTGGTAGAGTAGAATATTCTCAGTGGGTATCACGTCGGGATCGTCTTCATCAACTTCCGGGTCACTCCACTTGTAGTGAAACTCCACATCCAGATTACTCGTTTCATAATTGCCATTGCTGGCAACGGCGATGGTCACTTCTCGTGACTTATTCCAGACCAGTTTTGGCCGCGATTGCTGATTAAGAAACGCTTCCTCCGCATTGTGAGGAATGGGGAAAGCCCAGGCCCTTCGAGCACCGGAAAAACCAATCATGCCCATATGGCTATCGGTACGCTCAAAAACTGCGCGATCAAGATTTTCCAGCGCCGCATCATAAATATAGTTGTTATAAATCATGGAGCGGTGAGTGGGGTAGATGTTCATAAAAAAATCATCGTAGGTCTGAAACATCATTTTCTGACCTTCGGAGAGCTTATCGGCATGCGCCTGATAATTCTGTGCCGTTATCTTTAGGCGAACCTTGTCATCCGCAAAGGGGTCAGGATGAAAGGTACCCGGCTTAAAATCATCCGGTATGGCAATCTGTTCATTTTTCCACTCGGGAATAGTGCCCTCAGCATTGCCGGCACGAATAGCACCACTGGGGGTGAGTGTTGTACCCTCAAGACCGATTGACGCTTTCTCTTCAGGCGTAACAGCCGCTATCGCGACACTACCACTAAGTACACAGGCAGCGAGCAAAGCTTTATGGAAAGCTAATTTTCTCACAAACATAGAATTACCCTCTTTCTTCCCTAGTTATAATTATTATTCGAGTAAGCACGTTGCTAATAGCGGGTATTAAAACGGGATGTAAATATCATCAAACTAATCCCACACATCAACATGGCAGTACTTTTACCATAATTAAAGATAATGACATGCATGACTTATAGTTATCTGAAAGGGTGTACGGGGCACTTAAGACTAGATATTAAAATATCTAGTCTTAAGTGCAGGGCAACCCAGCTCTTACCAAAGCTTAAATTTGCAAAGAACAGGCGCCTATGTTTTCCCGAAGCAGCCGAAAACGTCTATAATACGCGCCATTCTCACCAAGCCACTGCGACTAATGGAGTCCGCTTTATGAAAAACCTGAAATTTTTTGCTCTATGTACGGCATTTTTATCGCTGATTACTCTCGGTGCCTGTAGCGGCGAGAAGGGCGAAATTGAACTGGGGGCTGAACAGGAAAAAGCGATGTCTGAGCGTTTAGCACCTGCCGGCGAAGTAAGCTTGGTTGGAGAAGTTTCCAGCGCACCTGCAGCGACAAGTAGTGATAGCAGCAGCCGTAGCGGCGATGATGTCTACAATAAGAGCTGTAAAACCTGTCACGGTGCAGGCATGGCTGGAGCCCCCAAATTTGGCGCTCCCGACCAGTGGACAGCCCGCATTGATAAAGGCATGGATATTTTATACGTCAGTGCTATTAGCGGCTTCCAGGGCATGCCCCCTAAAGGCCTGTGCATGGATTGCTCAGACGACGAACTGAAAGCAGCTGTCGACTATATGGTTGATGGTAGTAAATAAAACGTCCGTTCGGCCTGGAGAGCACTCTCTCTAGCCAACCCTGCGTTTAAGTTCTTAAAAATGCCCGTGTCTCAGGATGCGGGCATTTTTTTGTCCATTCACTAATGCTATCTCTCTGTCGTACAGCCTCCAACCACAGCGCTATAGCGCAATTTCGGTGAGCAGCCAGTACACTCATCGACAATAAAACGAACAACAATTCTTATAAAAACAGACCTCAAGAGACGCTCTCAACAGTGAGTAAAATAAAAAACCAAGCCCAACCGGCCATCAATACCAACAAAGATGAGGTCATCACCCAATTTAATGAACGCATAAAGTCCACCCTCGACGAGAGCCGTAAAGAACTGATCGCTAAACGCCACAAACGTGGTTATCGCAGCGCCCGAGAGAACCTCATGGACCTCTGCGATAAAGACTCCTTTCTAGAGTACGGCCAACTAGCCGTCGCAGCCCAGCGCCGGCGCAGGGATATTGACGATCTAAAAATGCATACCGCTGCGGATGGCATTATCACCGGTCTGGCGACTATCAATGCCCCGCTGTTTGATGAACAAGCGAGTCGTGCTGTAGTTATCGTGAATGATTACACCGTGCTAGCAGGCACCCAGGGGGTATTCCATCACAAAAAACTCGACCGAGCTCTCGAACTCGCGGCCGAATTAAAACTGCCCGTGGTGATGTACGCTGAAGGCGGCGGAGGTCGACCCGGTGATACCGACTACGAATTAAGCTTAAATTTAGGCTCTTTCGCCGCCTGGGCAGGACTACGTGGACAGGTGCCGATGATTGCTGTGAATAACGGCTACTGCTTTGCTGGCAATGCTGCGCTATTTGGCTGCGCTGATATCACCATCGCCACCAAAAGCTCATGGATTGGCATGGCTGGCCCCGCGATGATTGAGGGCGGTGGGATGGGTAATTTTAAACCGACAGATATTGGCCCCGTTGAAACCCAAACCAAGAATGGTGTAGTTGATATTGTTGCCGAAGACGAAGCTGACGCCACTCGCATTGCCCGCCAGGTGCTCTCCTACTTTCAGGGCAGTACTGAAAGCTGGGACTGTGCCGACCAGCGTAAACTATGGCCACTACTACCTGCAGACCGACGCTTTGTTTACAAGGTGCGTGACATCATCACCACTCTGGCTGACACCGACTCCTTTATTGAATTACGTAGCGACTACGGTTGCGGCATTATCACCGGGTTTGTGCGTATTGAAGGCAAACCTTTTGGCCTGATCTGTAACGACTGCCAGTTTCTCGGTGGAGCTATTGATGCCGAAGCCGCACTCAAAGCGGCACGCTTTTTAGAACTCTGTAATGATTTCAATTTACCCCTGCTTTCCCTCTGCGACACACCAGGCTTTATGGTCGGGCCTGAGAGTGAAACTGAAGGGGCCGTTCGAAAAATGTCCGACATGTTTGTCGCTGGCTCTCGCCTTAAATCACCGATGATCGCGATCTTTTTACGCAAGGGTTACGGTCTCGGTGCCATCGCCATGGCCGGCGGCAGCTTCTCCCGTCCAGTCTACTGCGCCTCCTGGCCGAGCGGGGAATTCGGCGCAATGGGTTTGGAAGGGGCGGTACACCTCGGCTTTAAAAAGGAGCTGGAGACCGTTACAACGCAAGAGGAACGAGAGATTCTATTTAACAAATTACTCAATGCCATGTACGAGCGCGGCAAAGCGACAGAAGCCGCCAGCTATCTTGAAATTGATGCGGTGATTGATCCAGCAGATACACGAAAAGTAATTATTCAGGCTCTCGGTAAAAACAATTAGTGATCATTTAAAAACAACCGGCATAAAAAAACCGGAACAATTTGTTCCGGTTTTTTTATAAGCGACTTAATCAGCTTAGAATTTATAGCCTACACCGACCATATAAACCCAGGGATCAATATCCACATCGGCTTTAACGCGACTACCATTATCGAACTTAAAGTCCGCAGAAGTTTCAATATCAATATACCAAACAGCGGCATTTAACAACCAATGCTCGTCAATAGCATAATCAAAACCCAACTCAAGAGCCAAGCCAATGGAATCATCAAGCTCTAAATCACCACTACTACCAAGTAGAGTTTCTAGCTCACTATCGACTTGTTCATCAAAGAATGCCGTATAGTTAATACCAATACCCGCATAAGGCTGGAAGTCAGACGAAGCATCCATAGGGAAATACTGCAAGGTTAATGTCGGTGGTAAGTGCTTTGCCGAACCTGCATCAACACCCAGTCCATTCGCCGTAATGTCATGTTCAAAAGGCGTCGCTGCTAATAAACCCACACCTAAATTCGATGTCAGCATATAAGTGCCTGTCAGGCCGAGCTGCTCGTTATTATCAACACCAGCACTTGTACCCGCCAAATCAGTACCATTAAGCTCCAAGTCAGAGCTGCTTTCATCAGGCTGTACAGACGCGATGCCGGCACGAAGAATAATATCGCCCGCTTCATAGGCCAAAGCACTACCCGCACCACAAGCCAAACCAGTGGCCAATAAAGAACCTGCAACTAATGAATTTAGTTTTTGATTTCCCATACTACCTTCCCTCTCTAAGAAAATGACCCGGCAATTAGAGCACTTAGAGCACTTAGAGGGAATTGATCCAGGTTAAGAGAAATAGGGTTTTGACAAGTTTTACTAGAAAGATCAGAACAAGATCACAAAAAAACCAGAAGCATAGTTATTTAACAGATAGCAAAGACAGCTTATTCACCGCCGAGGCATTCAGGCGGGGCTGGCACCTCTCCTTTTTGCGCCCAGTACTCAGGTGTAAAGGCATGAATAGCCAGAGCATGCACCCCGGAGGCCAACTCTTCAGCCAGCAGCTGATACACCCGCTGATGGCATTGCACGGCCCGTAGGCCTTCAAAGCTATCAGCCACGACAATAATGTCGAAATGGGTTTCGGCATTTTCCGGTACCGCATGCATATGGCTGATATTGTCGACTTGCAAATGCGTTGGTGATAAACCCATACGCAATTTATCGATAATAGTTTCCTGCACACTCATCTATAAATTCCAAATTTCTGGATTCAAAATCCGCTAACCATAGAAATCATCACGCCCGCCGCAACCGCCGAACCGATAACACCGGCCACGTTTGGCCCCATGGCATGCATCAACAAAAAGTTTTGCGGGTTGGCCTCAAGGCCAATTTTATTCGACACTCGCGCCGCCATTGGCACTGCCGAAACACCAGCAGAACCAATTAAAGGATTAATTGGTGTTTCGCTAAAGCGATTCATCAACTTGGCCATTAACACGCCCGCTGCAGTGCCAATGCAAAATGCCAGAGCACCAAGAGAGAGAATACCCAGGGTTTCCCAGTTGAGGAATTTATCGGCGCTCATTTTCGAGCCAACGGCGAGACCAAGAAAAATGGTAACAATATTAATCAGGGCGTTTTGCGTAGTATCACTCAAGCGATCAACCACACCGCATTCACGCATTAAATTACCGAAGCAAAACATTCCCAACAGGGGCGCTGCACTGGGTAACAACATGGCAACCAGACCTAATAACATCATCGGGAAAACAATTTTCTCCCGTGTTGATACGGGACGCAATTGCACCATTTCAATTTTACGCTCAGCCTCAGTGGTCAGCGCGCGCATTATCGGCGGCTGAATAATCGGCACCAGCGCCATATAAGAGTAGGCAGCAACCGCCACAGCACCGAGTAAATCCGGCGCCAATTTACTGGTGACAAAAATAGCCGTCGGCCCATCGGCACCGCCGATAATGCCGATTGATGCCGCATCGCGAATGGAGAAGTCGAGAATACCCAAACTACTCAGGCCCACTGCGCCCATCACCGTCACAAAAATACCTACCTGAGCAGCGGCACCGAGTAATAGCGTTTTGGGGTTCGCTAACAAGGGGCCAAAATCAGTCATTGCACCGACCCCCATAAAAATAATCAGCGGGAACATACCCGAGGCGATACCGACGTTGTAGATGTAATACATCAAACCACCGGGGGATTCGAGGTGACCCATCGCATCGTAAATGGGTGCAGCTTCGAAACCAGCACCGGGGATATTCACCAGAATGGTGCCAAAGCCAATAGGTACTAATAACAGAGGCTCAAAACCTTTACGGATGGCTAAAAACAGCAGGGTAAAGCCCACGGCCATCATCACAACTGTGCCTGCGTCAACCTGTGCCAGGCCGGATTCAGTCCAGAGTTTTAATATTTGTTCCATGATTTACTCCGCAGGCTAAATGAGTGTGACCAGAGGATCGCCAACACTGATGGCATCGCCCTCCTTCACCAGCACGTCACCGATGGTGCCCGCTCGCGCAGCACTCACGGCAGTTTCCATCTTCATCGCCTCGAGAATAATCAGGTTGTCACCTTCGACCACTTGCTGACCAGGGCTAACCAGAACTTTGAAAATATTACCCGCTAGTGGCGCCGCAACTGGCTCACCGCCACCGACGGGGCCTGCTGCTGCACCAACCCCGGGGGCAGTACCACCCGTGGGCACAATAGCAGACACATCACCGCCATTACTCACGGCTACTGTGTAATCACGACCCTCAACCGTCACGGTATAAATTTCTTCGCCGTTATCGTTAGTGACAACACCTCCCTCTTTACCCGTGGGCACCGGCTCAAAGGCCGAGGGGTTATCGCGGTTTTCAAGAAACTTCAAACCGATTTGCGGGAACAGTGCATAGGTCAGCACGTCATCAATTTTTTGCTCACCCTGCTTTAAGGTGATGTTTTTTTCTTTCGCTTCGCCATCCAGTTCAGCGATCAACTTGTCCAGCTCGGCGGGAATTAAATCCGCAGGGCGTACCGTAATCGCTTCCGCGCCATCCAGTACTTTGGCTTGCAGCTCGGCATTCACGGCAGCCGGTGTGGCACCGTACTCACCTTTGAGAACACCTGCCGTCTCTTTAGTAATCGTTTTATAACGCTCGCCGGTAAGGATATTGATCACCGACTGGGTACCAACGATTTGCGAGGTTGGCGTCACCAGCGGCAGAAAACCGAGGTCTTCTCTGACCCGAGGAATTTCAGCGAGCACTTCGTCGAACTTATCGATAGCGCCCTGCTCGTGTAACTGGCTTTCCATATTGGTGAGCATACCGCCAGGGACCTGGGCGACAAGAATACGAGAATCGACACCTTTCAAAGAACCTTCAAATTTGGCGTATTTCTTTCTGACTTCGCGGAAATACGCGGCGATTTCTTCCAGCAAACCCATATCGAGGCCGGTATCGCGCTCGGTGCCATCGAGAATGGCCACTAATGCTTCAGTAGGCGAATGACCATAGGTCATCGACATTGATGAAATGGCGGTGTCGACATTATCAATACCGGCTTCAATACACTTCAAATAGGTCGCCGTCGACATGCCTGTGGTGGCATGGCTTTGAATATGGATGGGGATATTGACCGCTTTTTTGAGCTTGCTGACCAGCTCAAAGCCCGTATAGGGCGTTAACAAACCGGCCATATCTTTAATGCAGATAGAGTCGGCCTGCATGTCTTCCAGCTCGCGGGCCATATCCACCCACAGGTCGATGCTGTGTACCGGGCTAACGGTATAAGAGATCGTGCCCTGAGCATGTTTACCGACATTCTTTACGGCCTGCAGAGCAGTGCGTAAATTGCGCACATCGTTCATGGCATCAAATACGCGGAAAACATCGACACCGTTGATGGCGGCGCGCTCGACAAATTTCGTCACCACGTCATCGGCATAATGACGATAACCGAGAATATTCTGCCCACGGAAGAGCATTTGCTGGGGCGTGTTCGGCATCGCCTTTTTCAGCTCGCGGATGCGATCCCAGGGGTCTTCACCCAAATAGCGTATGCACGAATCAAAGGTCGCTCCGCCCCAGGTTTCCAGTGACCAGAAGCCGACTTTGTCGAGCTTCTCGGCGATGGGCAACATATCGTCAATACGCAAACGCGTGGCGAAGAGGGATTGGTGCGCATCACGCAACACAACATCGGTAATCCCAAGGGCTTTTTTCTGCTCTACCATTAATTCATTCTCAACTGTTTAAACGACGGAGCTGCGATTGAACACAGCGCGTTATTGATAAATATTAAGGACTACTTCCCGCGATGCTTGTCGATTGCCGCCTGTATAACAGCCTGCAAGCGCGGTTCGACGACTGCAGCTGCAGCCGGAGCCATCCGCACGACCGCTTCGGGCTGTACGGGCTCGGGGAAAAACCGTGTAATTATCAGGGACATAAGATGGATAGCACCGACCAATAAGATCAAAAATGCGAATACCGTGCCCATGCCATAGAGCATCAGATCGACGCCCTGTTGAAATAAATCGACTTCCATAAACTTACCCTTTGTCTCTCGGTGTACAGCCTTTCACAGCCATTGTCATATTCCGTTAACGAACAGAACTCAATAGTCTGCGGGCTGGCAAACCTCTAGCAACCAGTAGCTGCTAACTTAAGAATCCCACAACTGAGGAATTGTAAGCGATCCCCCGCTGCGGGGCAAAGTGAGTTTACGGCTCAGCCTGCTCTCTGCGATAGGAAGGCGGGATAAACACGAATCAAAAGGAATAAGATGACCCTATATAGTCACTTTTTCTAACTTCCTTCACCAATTGTTCTAGTGCTATAGTGAATTGAAATTGACAAAGGGCATAGATGTCAGCAACGAATTTTTATTCGAGATGCGAGCTTCTAAAGATAAACTGCCCAAAAAAATTATAAATAAGATACGTTCAATTTAAAGAACAACGGCCTGCTTAATCCACTATAAAAATCAGTAGCTCGCCACATTTCCCACCTTGAACGCTATCCCACAGTTTCTACCTTAGGAGAGTTCAACCATGTCCGACGTTTACGATATTCACATCAAAGGCGGCACGGTTGTCGATGGCACTCGTGCCCCACGACGCATAGCCGATGTCTGGATCAAAGATGGCAAAATTGCTCAAATCGGCGGTAAAGCCCCCGGTGCGGCGAAAGAGGTAATCGACGCCACCGGCAAAATCGTTTGCCCCGGCTTTGTCGATCTGCACACCCACTACGATGCACAAATCCACTGGGATCCCTACTGCACCATTTCTGGCTGGCACGGTGTGACTACCGTGGTACTAGGCAACTGTGGTTTCGGTTTTGCCCCGGTCAAACCCGAGTATCAGGAGCGCTCGCTGCTGACCATGACCCGCACCGAAGCCATTCCCTACGACTGTATGAAAGAAGGCATGCCCTTTACCTGGGAAACCATCCCCGAGTACCTCGACTCACTCGATGCCAAGCCCAAGGGCATCAACTGCGTACACTATATGCCCACCGCCTCTCTGCTGACCTATGTGATGGGCCTTGAAGCAGCGAAAACCCGTGAAGCCAACCCCACTGAGCGCAAAGAGCTAAAACGCCTGCTCGACGAAGGCATGGATGCGGGTCTCGTGGGCTTTTCTATTCAGCGCCTCGGTGAAAACTCCACCCAGGCCGATTTCGATGGCACCCCTATGGTGACCGACACCATGACTGATGCCGAAGTACTCAACCTCGCCGAGGTTCTGCACGAGCGCGGCGACGGCAATGTGCAAATCACCCAGGCCACCGGCGATATTAAAACCGATATGCAGTTTCTCGAAACCCTGGCGGCGGCTACTGGCCGACCCGTATTACACAACGCCATCGCCCCTACGCGTAAGAATGCGCGCGTTCACCGCCGCAGCCTCGACTGGCTCAACAATGCCCGCGACAAAGGCCTGCAGATTTATGGTCAGGCCGGCACCGTGCGCACTGGCTTTTGCTTTACCCTCGAGCACTGGAATCTCTACGATGCCAGCCCCGCATGGCGCAAACTAACTACCGGCACCAAAGCAGAAAAGCTCGAGAAGTTAAAAGATCCTGAGTTGCGCGAGGCCATCATCGCCGAAACCGAAGAGGCCGATCGACGTCTACAGGTGATTCAGGCCGGTGTTGGCGGCGCGGTTCCTCTGTTGCAAGTGCAAGATGTTCACGGCACCCAGTCACTGGAGAAATACGTCGGCAAAACTCTCGCCCAAATTGGTGAAGAAGAGGGCAAGCACCCGATTCACGTGATGCTCGATCTGTCCCTCGAAGGCGACCTCAACGTCCACTTTCTCGGCCCAGACCGCGGCTTTAACGCTGACTTTATGGCGGAAATCATCAACGACAACGCCTACACCATCCCCGGTGTTTCCGACGGCGGCGCTCACACCAAATTCTTCACCGGCGGCGCTTACACCACGGACTTTCTGAAGTGGTTAGTGCGCGATGAAGAAAAGATTACCCTGGAAGAAGCCCACTACCGTCTTGCTGCCCTGCCCGCTCAGGCAGTCGGCTTGAAAGAGCGCGGCGTACTGCGTGAAGGCTGGGCTGCCGATGTCGTGGTTTACGACATCAATGCCCTCGGTGACGGTGACGAATGGATCGGTGAAATCGTCCACGATTTGCCCGCTGGCGAATGGCGTCGCATTAAACGCGCCGAAGGCTATCAGGCCATCATCGTCAACGGTGAAATCACTTTTGATAACGGCGAATGCACAGGAGCCACCCCCGGTGAGCTACTGCGTAATGGCCGGGGCAAAAGTTCCGCCAAGATTGCTGCAGAAAGAGCCGCTTAACCCCCGTTATTCGGCACACAACCAGCCCGCACCTTGTGCGGGCTGGTTGTTTCTACACCGTGAAAACTCATAGACCAGCCTCACCGTTACCTTAACCAGCCCTAGTCAGGTGATACGCCCAAACTTAAAGTAAAACCACGCTGAACGTCGCATAGACCAAAGAGCCTGAATACCCTCAACCAACTGACAACAAACCCTTCGGGTGGCAAGTCTTTTCCTCTGGGCGGACAACACCTGCCGTCTAAAAATAAAGACAGTAAACCTCCTCTCCCGTATGGCTTGGTGATCGTGCCCGGCCTTAGCGAATAAAACTGGCATCAATATTGCGAGGACAGGGTTCTATATAGAGCAAGGCCCGCAGCCAAACTCGCGCTAACGAAGGGAATCAATATGCAGATCAACAGCTACCAGGCGATTACAGCCATTTCGACGTCCTATCCGGGCCACTCGCAAAACCAGGCGGCCAATGAAAGCGCGAGCGTATCGGACGCAAACAACGCCAAACACGATCGCGTCACCCTGTCTGATCGCGCCTTAAAATTCATGGGAAATTTTCAGATGAGCGAACAGGATATTACTGGCTTCAAGAATATCCTCGGAGAGGCCATCGATGTTAATGCCTATTCAGACCCGAAAAGCTATCTTGCCAGCCTATCCACTGGTGACAGAGAAATTCTGCGCAAGAGCCACGGTTTGGCTAAACCAATCAATGTCGCCACACTCAGCCACGAAGGTGCCTACAACCTACTCCTGCCACCCACCGAAGCAAAGGACCTCGATAACAACGGCCTGACAACAGTGGGGAGCGCTCAAACCTTTCAATATCCGCCAGTGAACGCGCCGGCAAATGTTCATGCCGCCTGGGCAGAAGCCACCAAAGATATGAGCGACGGGGAGCGCCTATTATTTCAGGGAAACTTCATGGTAACGAATATTGAGGCGAACCTGCGTTTTGATAGTGCGGGTAACCCAATCGGCATCTACGAGCCCAACGACCCGGAATACACCAACCCCTGGGCTGACAAAAATTTCAGCTACCGGGGTGAAGCTGAGAAATTTTTAGCCCGTTTAGATGATGTTAAAAATCAAATACCCAGCGATCAATATGAGCACCGAAAAGAGCAGCTCAACGCCCTGCTAAATGCACTGGATAAATACCATGTAGCATAGGAAAGCATAGGGTGGAACGATAAAGACTGCAGTCAACGAGTCATCGTTACGCTATGCGCTGGCGTGAGCTTAAATAACGCGATGCCTTTCTCACTTAAAGCACCCGCCATCAAACGCTCTTTTAATCTCGATGATTTTCGCCAGCAGGCCAAACGTAAATTACCCGCCCCGCTATTTCACTCTATTGATGACGGTGCCGATGACGAAATCACCCGCATCAACAATACCGAGGCCTTTAATAAATACGAAATTGTGCCGCGCTGTCTCGAAGATGTCACCACCATCACTATGAAAACCAAAGTGCTGGGCTGCGAACTCGACTGGCCAGTATTGATGTCACCCACCGGCATGTCGCGTTTTTTCCATCACGAAGGCGAGCGCGCCGTCGCCCGGGCTGCAGCACAATCCGGCACGATGTATTCACTATCGACCGTGGCCACCACCATTGAAAATGTCGCCGCTGCAACCAGCGGCCCGAAAATGTTTCAGCTCTACGTACTGCGTGACAATGCCATTAATGGCCATGGGCGCGACCGCCTGCATGATGGGGCGGCCCTACCTTTACGGACTTGCTGCGGGCGGCCAGGCCGGGATTGAACGGGTATTGAGCTTACTAAAGAGTGAAATTGAGCGAGATATGATTTTGTCCGGGCGACCCGACATTAAACAATTAGACCGTAGTTTTATTCGCGGTCTAATTTAATCAGGCAAGCCACAAAGAACTAGTCGTACGGGCCTACTCTACAGGGCTTTCCTCCCAGGAATAGCCGATTAAGCCAGATGCTTGTCGAGGGTTTCCTTCACTTCTTCTTCAATAGTGCCACGGAAAACCGAGGCCAAAAAATTCAGATTTATATCGATCAAAATATCGCTATCACTGCAATCGATACGCGCCTTCACCCCCGTATACGTGTAATGCACCGTATCGCCCTGCCAGCGATACCGACCACCGATACGTTGGGTCAAGTTCTGCGCTAACTGCTCCGCCTTTTGCTTAATATCATCCAGCGGTAGCTGGTGTGAACGTCGTATATTAATCGTCGCCAAAAATAATTCTCCCCAGGCAGAAAGCCAACATATTTAACTAGCGCCATTATTACAGAATAAGCCGCCATCGGTGCGAAGCTCTTACAAAGACATTATAATTAGCGCTCTATTCAGCGCCTATCCCAACAACGACCCAGTAATTATCCGGAGCTATCCTTGCCACCTACCCCCTTACCCTCAAATTCAGATAGTGCCGAAGACTCGACAGATCAGAACGGTACTGTAGAAACAACAAGCAATTCCGGCCTGCCAATCGCCAGGCCACTACGGCGCATCGCGGCACTGGTGTACGACATTTTCTTACTCGCCGCCATCAGCATTGCTTACGCGACCATTTTCTTTCTTATTCAAGTTTTCGCAGACGGTAACGCGGCAACGCAAGTGTTAACCGAAGGCAACGAAAGCACCCGACTAGAATATGAAGGCCCCTTGCGCTACCTCTTCCTTTTCGGTTGGTGGCTTTGTCTCGCACTGTTTTATAGCCAGTGCTGGCGGCGCACTGGCCAAACCCTGGGCATGAAAACCTGGCATATTTGCCTGGAACAGCTTGATGATTCACGTCCCGGCACAAGCCCATTCGCAAGCTGGCGACAATGCTGGATTCGCAGCTTGCTCGCACCGCCTGCCCTACTATGCGGCGGACTTTCTTATTGCTATTGCCTCTTCAATCGCGAAGGCCATTGCCTGCACGATATCTGGAGTCATACACGGGTTGTGGTTTTACCAAAAGAAAAAACGCGCAAACAGCTTAATAAAGAGGCTGCCGAGGCAAGAAATAAAGAGTCTTAACAGCTTGTTGAAATTCGCGGAGCCGAGCCAGATGCAAGGCAAAACCAAATGGAAAATCTCGTGAGGCCTACTTCCGGTACTCGTGTAAATGAACAGAGCCTGCCCCGTGAAACGCTCTAGGTACAAAGTGCTTTGGATACTTTGAGCTCGGTTTCACCAAAAGTAGGCGCTTTAAGCGACGCCGTAAGTAGAAATCCGACTGCCTGTTAAGCCGCCCGCCGCAGTAAAACCAGCCCAATACCAATACAAACCATGGCCGGAGTAAACACCGCCCAAAAAGGCGAGAAGCCAAACACCACGCTCGACGGCCCGAGCAGTTGCTGACTAGTTTGAAAGGCAATACCGGCGATAACCCCGGCGAAGATTTTAAAGCCCATGGTCGCATCACGAAGGGGGCCAAACACAAACGAAGTGGCAATAAGCACCAGACTCAAAATGGACAGTGGCTGTAGTGCTTTACTCCAGAATGCCAGCCAATATTGCGACGACTTCTGCTCCTGCTTATCGAGGTACTGGGCGTAGTTATACAGACTACCCATCGATAAGGAGTCTGCGGGCATCACCATCAGTGTTAACAGGTCGGGCGATAAATGCGAATCCCAGCGCCGTGTGAGGAACTCGCTAGTTTGCGTTTTATCCTCTTCAAAATGAGTAACCACACCCTCTTCTTCCAACCAATAGTCCTTAAAGTAAGTCGCCCGTGCAGCAAAACTGACCTCTTCAATTTCACGCTGCTCAGAAAAACGATAGCGCGTCACACCAAACAATTTACCGTTGGGATAAACACCATTAAAGTGGATGAACTCATTGCCCTCGCGATTCCAGACGCCGCTGGTGGCCGATAAAGTCTCCTGCTCACCGCGCAACAACATGCGACGGCTGGTGGCCAACTGGTCGGTATAGGGAACGACATATTCCCCGAGCAGCACACCGCAAAAAATAATTAATAACACGGGGCGCAGTACAAAACCGGTAATGCGCAACAGCGAAACCCCGGCGGCACGCATAATCACCAGCTCGCTATTGCCCGCTAATATACCGAGTCCAATCAAACAACCGATTAAAGAGGCGAAGGCAATATTGCTATAAATACGGGCTGGCAAGGTAAGCCAGACATTGTAGAGAACATCGGCAAACTGATAATCGTTGCGCACATCGCCCAGACCATCGACCACGGCGGCAATCACATCAATGCTGAGTAGCACCAGTAAAACTAAAATAATGGCACCGAAAACAAAGCGCATGACGTAGCGAGATAAGTAACTCATTATTCGCTCCCCGCTGCTTTCACTGTGGCAATCTTATTTGCTCGCTTGCCCCGCCAACCGCTATCCCAAAGTAGTAGTCCCCCGGCGATCACTAAAAACACACCGTGTACCCACCACAGCCCGAGGGTGGCTGAAAGCTCGCCATCCTCCAGCGCACCGCGAGCAGCATTGAGGCCAACCAGATAAAAGATATAAAGCAGCACGGCGGGAAACACTTTAACGAAGCGCCCCTGCCGAGGATTAGTGCGACTTAAAGGCACGGCCATCAGTGACACCACCAGTACTAAAATAGGCACAGAATAGCGCCACTGCAGTGCCGCCACATGTTCCGGCCGATCCGATGCCCGTAGTTCAGCGGTCGACATAACCTCTGCTTTTTCACGATGGCGACGTGCATTTTTTCTCTTTTCCAGGCGCTGACCGTATTCTTCGAACGCTGTAATCTGAAAGTCAGCCTGCCCCGGCGTGCCCTCAATGCGATAACCGTTTTTGAGTACAAGATAACGCTCGCCATTCTCTTCTGCCAATCGGGGGCGACCCTTTTCAGCCAACACCACCACCTGCCGTACGCCGCTGCTATCAACACTCGACTGAGATAAAAACACGTCGTGCATAGTGCCGTCTTCATCTATCGACTCGGTATACGTCACCCCGCGACCACCCCGCAAGGGGTAAAACTTGCCGCCCTCGAGGGATTCAAATTCACCCCGGGATTTCTGCGCGCTCAACAGAGCTTCTGCCTTCGCCAGCCCACCGGGGCTAACGGAAAAACTCAGCCAGGCCACCACCCCTGCCACCAGCACAGCAACCGCCATGGTGTAGGCAATTAATTTACCGGGGCTCATGCCACAGGCATAGAGCACGGTCATTTCGCTATCGACATAAAGGCGGCCATAAACCAGTAAAATGCCGAGAAAAAAGGCCAGCGGTAAAATCAATTCTAGAAAGCCCGGCAGGCGATAGCCAATCACCGCAAAGAGGATATTGGCATCGAGCATGCCCGCCGCGGCCTGGGCCAGATATTTAACAAAGCGTCCGCTGATAATAACCAGCATCAACACAGCGCAAACGGCGGCCGTGGTGCCGAGTAAATCTCGAGCAATGTAGCGAAAAATAATCACAGAAAGTGGTGCAACCTTATTTCGTTAATGGGTTCGTTCATTGTTTCGTTTATTGCTTCAGCAACGGGGTTCGTCAATTTGTACGTGAAAACGCCTTATTTTAAGGCCGCGGCGATTGGCCTCAACTAAGCCATGACATACACTAGCAAGCGTAAATAATTATCCAGTATTTGATCGCTTTTGTCTCGGGAGACACCATGGAGATTGTCGCACGTTCCACCAATCCACTGACACTTAAAACCGACTGCCTTGTGGTCGCTGTCACCGCTGATAAAAAATTCAGCCCCACGACCGCATCAATCGACAAAGCCTGCGACGGCTTGATAAGCCGCCGGCTTGAGGGTAAAGATATTAGTGGCGAATGCGGATCAACACTGATGCTGCATGAGCCTGCGGGCATTAGCGCCAAACGCCTGCTATTGGTCGGCACCGGTAGCAAAACGCTCTCTACCCAGGAATTTTTAAAGATCGCCCGTAGCGTAGCCAAGCTTACCAAGAGCGATGCTATCGCTTCTGTCGCGACAACCCTGGCTGAAGTTGAAGCCAGTGATCAGGATGTACGCTGGACTGCCCAACAGCTAGCCCAGCAATTTGGAGAAGCCAGCTACGCGTTTAACGGCGGCAAACCCCCAGTAGCCAGCAAACTCAAATTAAAGAAAGTCACCCTGCTGTGTAGCGATAGAAAAACACAAAGCGCAGCACAGGCCGGACTCAACTACGGTGAAGCCGTTGCTATCGGCGTTAATCAGGCGCGCTTGCTCGGTGACTTGGCGGCGAACACTTGCACGCCCAGCTATTTGGCAAAGTACAGCCGCGCCCTGGCGCGCAAGCAAAGTAAACTCAGCTGCCAGGTCTTATCTGAAAAGCAAATGGCCGACCTTGGCATGGGATCTTTATTGTCCGTGACGGCCGGCACTGAAGAACCCGCCCACTTAATCGCCCTCGATTACAAAGGCGGTAAAAAAGGTGCCAGGCCCATCGTGCTTGTTGGCAAGGGTGTGACCTTCGATTCCGGCGGCATCAGCCTCAAGCCCGGCGGCAAGATGGATGAAATGAAATACGACATGTGCGGCGCGGCCAGCGTGCTCGGCGTGATGGAAGCGTTGGCCACTGCAGACCTGCCCATTAATGTTATCGGTGTTGTTCCCGCCGTTGAAAATATGCCCAGCGGCAAGGCGACGAAACCCGGTGACGTTGTGACCTCTATGTCAGGACAAACCATTGAAGTGCTCAACACCGATGCCGAGGGCCGTCTTATTCTCTGTGATGCCCTGACTTACGTTGCGCGCTATAAACCCGACACGGTGATTGATATCGCCACCCTGACCGGCGCTTGTATTGTCGCCCTCGGCTCCCACGCCTCCGGCCTGTACAGCAACGACGATGACCTGGCGAAAGACTTGCTCGACGCCGGCCAAAGCTCGGGTGATCGCGCCTGGCAAATGCCTCTCTGGGATGAATACAACCAGCAACTGAAAACCAACTTTGCTGATATGGGTAATATTGGCGGCGCTGGTGGTGGCAGTATTACCGCCGCCTGCTTCCTCTCGCGCTTCACTAAAGACTACCGCTGGGCTCACCTCGATATCGCCGGTACAGCCTGGTTGTCGGCTGGCCCCAAAGGCGCTACCGGACGCCCCGTGCCTTTATTAATGGAGTATTTGCGCAATCGAGCCTCCGCATAACTCGCACTGATGACCCATTCATTATGACAAAAGTCCACTTCCATCAATTGCAGGGCAGTAGCGAAGACACTATCGCCCGCGCCCTGCAATTGGTGTGCGAGCTCGCCAACGAAGCCGGTAAACGACGACATAACGTGCTTATTTACTGCCGAGATACCGCACTGGTGAAAAACCTTGAAGCTGAACTTTGGCAGCATATTCCCAGTAGTTTTCTTGCCCACAGCACAGTGGCCGATGACAACTCGCCGATCTATATTTGCAGCAACGACATGTCCGGTGACTATCACGACATGATGATTAATCTCGATAGTGAAACGCCCGACTGGTTCAGCCGCTTCGAACATTTAGCCGAACTTATTTACGGTGATGAAACTCAGGTGCAAACTAAACGTGAACGCTTTGCACACTACAAGCACCTCGGCTATCCGCTGGGCTTTAGCAAAGTTGAAAACCTCAAAGGCGCGCCCGTACTCTTATAATGATCACCTATAGAGTAACGCCCCCTCGCCCCGTATAATTCGCGACCGCAAAGACCTCCCCCAACCCAACATCAGGTACGCACACGCATCATGGAAAAAACCTACCAGCCCCAAGCCATCGAAAGCCATTGGTACAAAATCTGGGAGGAAAGCGGCCATTTCAAGCCCTCCGGTAGCGGTGATCCCTTTTGCATCATGATTCCCCCGCCCAATGTCACCGGCAATTTGCACATGGGCCACGGTTTTCAGGAAGCGATCATGGACGGCCTGGTGCGCTTCCATCGCATGAAGGGCGACAACACCCTGTGGCAAGTAGGCACAGACCACGCCGGTATCGCCACGCAAATGGTGGTTGAGCGTCAGCTCGAAGCCGATGGCATTAGCCGCCACGACCTCGGGCGCGATAAATTTATCGACAAGGTCTGGGAATGGAAGGAAGAGTCCGGCGGTAATATTACCCAGCAACTGCGTCGCCTCGGGGCCTCGCCCGATTGGTCTCGCGAACGTTTCACGATGGACGATGGTTTTTACGATGCCGTGCAAGAAGCCTTTATTCGTCTCTATGACGACGGCCTGATTTATCGCGGCCAACGCCTGGTGAACTGGGACCCGAAACTGCACACCGCTATTTCCGATCTCGAAGTCATCTCCGAAGAGGAACAGGGTCACCTGTGGCATTTCCGCTATCCCCTCAGTGACGGCTCCGGCCACATGATTGTCGCCACCACCCGTCCCGAAACCATGCTCGGCGATACAGCAGTGGCCGTACACCCCGATGACGAGCGCTACCAAGCCTTCATCGGCAAGACCATTACCCTGCCCCTCAGCGGCCGGGAAATACCCATTATTGCCGACGACTATGTCGACATGGCCTTTGGTTCTGGCTGTGTGAAAATCACCCCGGCCCACGACTTTAATGATTACGACATTGGCCAGCGCCACCAACTGCCGATGATCAACATCTTCGATCGGGATGCCAACCTCAACGACAACGTGCCGGAAAAATACCAGCGCATGGATCGTTTCGATGCGCGTAAAGCCGTGGTCGCCGATCTCGACGAATTAGGTTTACTCGAGAAGGTCGATGCCCATACGTTGAAAACGCCCCGCGGTGATCGCTCCGGTGTGGTTATCGAACCCTGGCTCACCGACCAGTGGTACGTTAGCGCCAAGCCCCTGGCAGAAAAAGCTATTGATGCCGTTGAGCAGCAAGACATTCAGTTCGTACCGAAACAATACGAAAACATGTACTTCTCATGGATGCGCGACATTCAGGACTGGTGCATCAGCCGCCAACTGTGGTGGGGCCATCGCATCCCCGCCTGGTATGACGAGGCCGGCAACATCTATGTTGGGCGCTCCGAAGCCGATGTGCGCAGCAAGCATAATCTCGATGACAGCATTAACCTGCGCCAGGACGATGACGTACTCGACACATGGTTCTCCTCCGGCCTGTGGACCTTCGGCACCCTGGGTTGGCCCCAAGATACCGACGAATTGCGCACCTTCCACGGCACCGACGTATTGGTTACCGGCTTCGATATTATCTTCTTCTGGGTGGCGCGCATGATTATGCTCACCCTCTATTTTATGGACGACGTACCCTTTAAAACGGTTTACGTTCACGGCTTGGTGCGCGATGGCCAGGGGCAGAAAATGTCCAAATCAAAGGGCAATGTCCTCGACCCCATCGACCTCATCGACGGCATCGAATTAGAACCACTGGTGACTAAACGCACCACCGGCATGATGCAGCCGCAAATGCGCGAGAAAATCGCCAAGCAAACTCGCAAAGAATTCCCCGATGGCTTATCGGCCTACGGCACCGATGCCCTGCGCTTCACTTTCTATTCGCTGGCATCGACCGGGCGCGATATTAAATTCGACGTCGGCCGCATTGAAGGCTTCCGCAATTTCTGCAATAAAATATGGAACGCCACCCGCTACGTGCTGATGAATACGGAAGAGCACGACTGTGGGCAGGACGGCAGTGAGGACTACCAGCTCTCCATCGCCGATCGCTGGATTATTAGCCGCCTGCAAGATGCTGAGCAGCAAGTCACTGACGGCATCGAAAGCTTTCGCTTTGACCTCGCGTCACAGGCACTTTATGACTTTGTCTGGTCTGAATACTGCGACTGGTATTTAGAATTGTCCAAGCCCATTTTGTGGGACGACAATGCCCCGGCTGCCCTGAAAAAAGGCACCCGCCGCACCTTGATTCGCGTACTCGAAAGCATAATGCGCCTGGCCCACCCGATGATGCCCTTCATCACCGAAGAGGTGTGGCAGAAGATTCACACCCTCGCGGGCAAAGAGGGTGACACGATTATGCGCCAGCCCTTCCCCATTCCCGATGACAACCTGCGTGATGCCACGGCTGATGCGGATATTGAGTGGATTAAGCAAATCATTATGGGCGTGCGCAATATTCGCGGCGAAATCAATATCTCGCCCGGTAAATTTCTACCCCTGCTATTTCAGAACGGTGGGCCTGAAGACCAGCGCCGCCTCGACGAAAATGCCCAGTATCTAACCAAGCTAGCCAACCTCGAATCGGTGCAATGGCTCGAGCCCGGTGCGCCCGTGCCGCCGTCGGCAACCGCCCTGGTCGGTGAAATGGAAATTTTCGTCCCCATGGCGGGGCTTATCGATAAAGATGCAGAACTGGCGCGACTCGACAAAGAGCTGGGTAAATTGAGCAAAGAGCTCGGGCGCTTGAAAGGTAAGTTATCTAATGACAAATTTATCGCCAACGCACCTGAAGATGTTGTCGCCAAAGAGCGACAAAAACAAAGCGACGTTGAAAGTGCCGTAAGCCGACTGGAAGAACAAAAAGTAAAGATTGCTGCGCTTTAACAAATTGCTGAATAAAATACGGCTTTTCCCGAATCCTTATCCGGGAAAAGCCGTACACAGCAAGCGTCAAAAAATAGCCATGCAGAATCGATAGCCCCCCAATCTATCCGAAGAAGTTCACACTTATCATTGCCCAACCTTTATCCCCCCCGCCCTTCCCTGCTAGCCTTCATAAGATCAAAACACCCACCTTATGGAAGGCCGCCAGGTTATGGAATTTCTCGACTTACTGCGTACCATCGTCAAAGAAGACGGTTCGGACCTCTACTTCTCCACCGGTGCTCCGCCGAGCATGAAAGTACTGGGCAAACTCACGCCCATCACTGATCGGCCTTATGGCAAGGGCGAGATAAAAGAGATCGCCTATAAGATCATGGACGAGGGTCAGATCGCCGAGTTCGAGCACAAGCCGGAAATGAACCTCGCCATATCCGAGAAGAACATTGGCCGCTTCCGCGTCAACATTTTCAAGCAGCGCAGTGACGTGGCTATGGTGGTGAGACTGATCAAAACCGACATCCCTCATTTTCGTGATCTTGGTCTGCCCGACATCGTGCCCAAGCTGGTATTGCAGAAGCGTGGATTAGTGCTATTTGTCGGCGGCACCGGCTCGGGTAAGTCGACCTCACTGGCCTCGCTTATCGACTACCGCAACACCCATACCTCCGGGCACATTATTACCATTGAAGACCCGGTAGAATTTCTCCATCCCCACAAAAAGAGCATTGTTAATCAACGTGAGGTTGGCGTTGACACAGACAGCTACGAAGATGCCCTGCAAAACACACTGCGTCAGGCCCCCGATGTGATTTTGATTGGTGAGATTCGTAGCCGTGAAACCATGGAGCACGCCCTGGCCTTTGCCGAAACGGGCCACCTTTGCCTGTCCACACTGCACGCCAACAACGCCAACCAGGCACTTGAGCGCATTATTAATTTCTTCCCCGAAGAACGTCACAAGCAGCTTTATCTTGATCTATCGCTGAATTTACGCGGCATTATTTCTCAGCGCCTGGTACCCACCGTCGATGGCAAACGAGCGGCTGCCATCGAAGTCTTACTCGGCACTCCTCGCGTCATTGATTTAATAAAAGGCGGTAAGGTCACTGAAATTCGCGAAGTGATGGAGAAGTCTGAAAACCAGGGCATGAAAACCTTTGACTCAGCCCTTTGCGAACTCTACGACGCTGGTAAAGTCACCCTGCAAGAAGCTCTGCTCAATGCCGACTCCCGCAATAACTTGCGCCTGAACATACAGCTCAAACACGGTAATAATCCACCCTCGGTTGTCATTAAGGACGATCCCAATGGTACTGCCAAACCCGGCATGGCCAAACCAACGACGGCCACAGGCTCGGGTTTTAGTTTAGAACCAATACCCGTGGAAGAGGAGGAAGAAAAAGAAGAGGAAGAGAAAGTGGAAGAAACATACATGGTTCAAAGCGGCCCCATAGATTAAGCGCCAATACCAATACCAATACCAATACCAATACCAATACCAATGACAAAAACAAATCCGGTTTCACGATCAAAATAATAAAACCAACCCATGGATAAAAGGTACTACCCACAGCATCATTTATCCATGGGTTAATCAGGCAGCTGCCGTTGCTACAGATGCCAATCTAGCGGATCAATAGCCAATAAATTTCTACAGTTCAACTCGACGTACAGTCAACAAATCCCTATAGTACGCACCCTCAGAAAACCCACAGATCCACTCCCCGCTTTCAGGAATAAACCGTTGATCTCAGCAGCTAATATCACCATGCAATTTGGTGCCAAACCTCTATTCGAAAATATTTCCGTAAAATTTGGCAACGGCAATCGCTACGGCCTGATTGGGGCCAACGGCTGCGGTAAATCGACCTTCATGAAAATACTGGACGGCAACCTCACACCCAGTGCTGGCAATATTTCCCTCAGCCCTAACGAGCGTGTTGGCACCCTGCACCAGGACCAATTTGCCTTTGAAGAATGCAGTGTCATCGACACCGTATTAATGGGACACAAAGAACTGTGGGTCATCAAGCAAGAGCGCGATCGCATTTACGGTCTGCCCGAAATGTCCGAAGAGGAAGGCATGAAAGTGGCCGAACTCGAAGTCGAATTTGCCGAACTCGACGGCTACAGTGCCGAGAGCCGCGCCGGTGAACTACTGATGGGTGCCGGTATTGCCGAAGAACTGCACTTCGGCCCCATGAGTCAAGTCGCCCCCGGTTGGAAGCTACGTGTACTCCTTGCCCAGGCACTCTTTTCTAACCCCGATATATTGCTGCTCGATGAGCCCACCAACAACCTCGACATCAACACCATCCGCTGGCTCGAAGACGTACTCAACGAAAGCAAGAGTACGATGATTATTATTTCTCACGATCGCCACTTTCTGAATGCCGTGTGTACACACATGGCCGATATTGACTACGGTGAGCTGCGTGTTTACCCGGGTAATTACGACGACTTTATGATCGCCGCTACCCAGGTGCAGGAACGCATGCAGTCGCAGAACGCGAAAAAGAAAGCACAAATCGCCGAGCTGCAGCAATTTGTTAGTCGCTTCTCTGCCAACGCATCGAAAGCCAAACAGGCCACCTCTCGCGCCAAGCGGATCGAAAAAATCGATCTCGATGACATTAAGCCCTCCAGCCGTGTTAGCCCGTATATTCGCTTCGCTCAGGAAAAAAAGTTACATCGTCAGGCACTGACCATTGAAAACCTCAGCCACGGTTTTGACGGCGAAGAACTGTTTAGCGATGGCAGCCTGATATTAGAAGCCGGTGCCCGTCTCGCCGTTATCGGTGAAAACGGCGCGGGTAAAACCACCTTTTTACGCTGCTTGATGAATGAACTTTCCGCCAACAGCGGCAAAATAAAGTGGGCTGAAAATGCCACGCTGGGTTACTGCCCGCAGGACAGCAGCGCAGAATTCAACAGCGATACCAACTTGTTCGACTGGATGAGCCAATGGCGCAAACCCCGCCACGACGATCAAATCGTGCGCGCCACATTGGGTCGTTTATTGTTTTCATCAGAAGACTCCGAAAAGGCCGTGCGCGTTTGCTCCGGTGGTGAGAAAAACAGGCTGTTGTTTGGCAAGTTAATGATGACTGACAACAACGTAATGATTCTCGACGAGCCCACCAACCACCTCGACATGGAAGCTATCGAAGCCTTAAACCTGGCATTAGAGCATTACGAAGGCACACTGATTTTTGTCAGCCACGACCGAGAGTTTGTGTCATCACTGGCCACACGTATTATCGAAATCAAAGACCATAAACTGAACGACTTCAAAGGTAATTACGAAGAGTTCCTTGCCCACCAGGCACTGGCGGGCTAAAAACTAAAATCCGTAAACTGCTCGAATTAAGGGCTCTTCTTGTAAAAAGTTGAGCCTGAAATAATCCGAAACGACGGGCCACTCAATAGACGCCAAAGAAATGCGGCTACGGAATCGAATATATTCGCCGCCTCATGTCATCAAATATACACACCTATCCATTAGTATTTCAGCACTGGAATATTAACGGCTAATCAGCAAGCTCCGCCAATGTCTGTGATAGACTTCAAAGACCTTTAATACCAGTCAAGGGAGTGATTGTGCGTAGTCAATTAGCGAGTTTATCCAGACCTAATAAGAAACTAGTCTTGATGGGATCAGACTTCACCATGCTTTGGCTGGTGCTTTGCTTTGCCTACTACGCTCGCCTTGGCCACATTGAGGAGATGGGCGTTTTTAGCCACAACCTGGCAATTTTCATGTTGCTCCCCGGCCTTTCCGTTTTGGCCTGCTGGTATTTTGGACTGTACCGCGCCGTCACACGCTTTACCGGTATTGAAATTCAGGGCACCATCGCGCGATCAATCATCGCCGGATTGGCCATCTTTATCCTCATCCTGTTTTTAGTCCCACAGCTGCCCAGTGTGCCCCGCTCAATACCTGCTATGTATTTGCCCTTTGGTATTTTCGCGCTCATCATTAGCCGCTACCTGGCGGGCTCATGGATTCACGGCTGTAGCTTCAATTTTTTAGCGTCGCGGCTGCTCGGCCGCTCGGCAAGCGGCATCAAGAAAGGCGAGCCCATTCTCATTTATGGTGCGGGTACCGCCGGCAGGCAAGTCAATGCGGCCATTTCAAAAAACTACAAATACAATCCCGTCGCCTACATTGATGACGACACCCGCAAATACGGCACGCGTATAGCAAGTCTTGAAGTCTTCTTGCCACTTAGCATTCCCAAGCTCATAGAAAAACACCAGGTCAACAAAATCTTGCTGGCCATTCCCTCAGTGAACGCCCAACGCAAAAAAGAAATTATTGCTTTTCTGGAGCCCTACCAACTGCACATCATCTCTATGCCCGGCCTCGATGAAGTTGCCGATGGCAAAGTATCATTAAAAGAAATTAGAGAAGTCAGCATTGAAGAAATACTAGGGCGCACACCCGTCGCCGCTATACCCGCTTTATTAGCACCCCACATTAAAGATAAAAATGTACTCGTCACCGGTGCCGGCGGCTCCATCGGCTCGGAATTGTGCCGTCAAATTATTAAGCAACAACCAACATCATTGGTGATTTTTGAAAACTCAGAGGTCAACCTTTACAAAATTCACTCCGAGCTTGAAACCATTTCAGCCAGCATCAGCTCAAGTACTATTATTTACCCCGTATTAGGCTCTGTCGCCCGATCCGCAACCATCGGCCCGGTGATGCAAAAGTTTGGGATTCATACCGTTTACCATGCCGCTGCCTATAAGCACGTGCCCATGGTCGAATACAATACCGACGCCGCTTTCGCCAACAATATTCTCGGCACTATTTATACAGCAGAAGCCGCGATAATTGCCGGTGTTGAAAAGTTTGTACTGGTGTCGACCGACAAAGCTGTACGCCCCACCAACTTTATGGGTGCCACAAAAAGAATGGCCGAGCTGGCACTACAAGCCTTAAGCCATGAAAAAGCCATTCAACCCCTGGAAAGCTATCAGGCAAACCAGCGCACCCAGGCTCATGTTATTAATCGCACACAATTCACCATGGTGCGCTTTGGCAACGTACTTGACTCATCGGGATCGGTTGTACCGAAATTCCGCCAACAAATTGAAGATGGCGGCCCAATTACCGTCACCCACCCCGACATCATCCGCTACTTTATGACCATACCCGAAGCCGCTCAGCTGGTTATTCAAGCTGGCTCTATGGGGACTAACGGTGACGTTTTTGTACTCGACATGGGTGAACCCGTAAGAATTGCTGACCTGGCACAAAGGATGATCAGCCTCTATGGCCTGGAACTACGCAATGAAAAAAACCCCAACGGTGATATTGAGATTTGCTACACAGGGTTACGCCCCGGTGAAAAACTGTATGAAGAACTCTTAATCAGCGACAACCCAGGTACAACGCAACACGAACAAATTTTCAAAGCCAACGAAACCATGCTGAGCTGGGAGCAACTAAAGGCATTACTAGCACAAATACGTTCCGCTTTTCAGCAGCAAGACTACCAGCAGGTTCGAGACACACTGGAAGGTATTGAGCAACTCGGCTACCAACCCAGCGACGAAATTAGTGACTGGTATTATGAAGCTGAACAAACAAACGAAACGATAGAAGAAAAGGCGCGCGCATAAAAACAACGCACTTATAAAGCGTCAGCTAAGTGTGCTACAAAAACAGCAAATCTATAAGAAGTTAACCAACGCGTGATGTTAACCGCGGGAAAGGTCGATGACCGGGACAATCGAACCGCTCGGTAAAGAAGCCGCCAGGCCAAGAGTTACTCCTCAGTCAATCTTAAAGGTCTGGCTTGTTCAGCGCCTACAATGAGAAGCCGCTAACAAATAAGGTTAGATCATAATTCAAGCGTAGTAAAACCCACGATCTGAACCACTCAGGGCTCCTCCCAGGCCCCCACCACCCAGCATGCAGATACGCATTGGGCGGTCCACCTTAAAAGCATAGCTATCGTCACTCATTGACAGAATGTATTAAATTTTATACAGCTATTGCATGAGCAATGAAAAATCAATCTACTGGGTAGGTACCAGCTTTAAAGATCTACTCGATTTCCCTCTTGAAGCAAAGCAAGACGCTGGCTATCAACTACATCGTATTCAGATGTGGATTAAACCCAGAAGATTGGAAAGCATTTCAAACCATAGGTGCTGGCGTTAAAGAAATTCGCATAAACGACGATGGGAATACTTATAGAGTCATGTATGTAGCAAAATTCGAAGGGAGAATATACATGCTTCACTCATTCCAAAAAAAGTCGCAAAAAACCCGAGCTAAAGATATTGAGATCGCAAAGGTCAGATATAACGCCATCGCAAGAGAGGAGCAATGATGAATAAGACAGATACTGCCATCACTCATGTCACCACAAGTAGCAGCAACATTTTTGAAGAACTTGGCTTTTCAGGGCAAGAAGCAACAAAACTAAAGATCAAAGCCCAGTTAATGTGCTCTATTAGTGAGTAGCCAGTTCAACAAGATTTCATCCCAAAGAATTACGTAAACTTCAACAATTGGTTATTGAAAACAAAGGCACATTATTGGAGGCCTGGAATGAGTACTTTAGCAATTGAGCTACACCCGCAAGCCCATACAATCAAGTGCACAGATAACCATTTAATTGTCGAGTTACTCGATGGCCGCACACTATCTGCACCACTAGCCTGGTTCCCACGTTTAGCACAAGCAACGCAAAAACAACGTGATAACTGGCAGCTGCTTGGCGAAGGAGAAGGCGTACACTGGCCAGAAATAGACGAAGACCTAAGCGTGGCAGGCTTACTTTCTGGTACGCATTAGCAGTAATTTGGGTAAAAAATCAGCTACCAAACAGCCATCGCCATTACTTGTGTAATGGCGACACAGGTTTGTTCTAATTCACTCTCTGTTAAGGTCGGATGCACCAGAAACATTAAAGACGTTTCACCCAGCTCTTTGGCACAAGGCAAACGCACCGCAGGGCGAAAAGGCGTATTATCAAAGGCCTTTTCCAGATACACCTCTGAACAACTGCCTGAAAAACACGGCACACCCAGGGCGTTGATCTCACCTATAATGCGATCCCGGTGCCAGTCATCTATATTATGCTTTTTAAGATGCCGAGAATGCGATTCGCCCCTTTATTATAGGGAGAAAGATTGGCTGCCCAGTCACAGTCAACATGGCGCTAGTACAATTTTGTACAAGCCTGATCGAAATTGTGAAAGACAACGCAAAGAGCCCTACCAATACTTAAGCTGGTTTTTTGAAGGACTGCCGAGGACAAAGCAGGGCAAACATTAAGGGGCTTATATCCTGTAATATGCCCTAATAAAAGGGATAGTTCGCCGGGCGCTTACGATTCTACAGTGCACAATTAAAACAAGCTTTAAATTTAGTGTAATTTCAACGACCTGCAAGAAGCACGGCCTTAAGAGTTCGCAAAATGAGTTTAAAATCAGTAAGAAGATCGTTCTTTTTTGCGTATCGAACATAATAGTCTAGTTTAATTGGAAGGATATCAGTCTGGTAAGTTAACTCGGGATTATCAGATTGCCCGAGGATAGAACTTTCATCTTTGAACTCAATGGAAGCTAAATCTGTAATCCCAGGCTTTACAGATAATACAAGCTCACGGAGATCATCTGGATAGCAAGCAACATACTTAGGGACCTCAGGCCTAGGCCCTACTAAGCTCATCGTGCCAAATAACACATCGATGAGCTGGGGTAATTCATCTATTTTATACCGACGTAAAAAAAAACCTGCGGAGGTTATACGCGAGTCGTTACCTACAGTTAATTGCATACACTGATTACTTTGTTGAGTATACATGGTGCGAAATTTATGGATCGAGAAGAGCTGGCCATACTGGCCGACTCGCTCTTGTCTAAAAAAAACAGGGCCTGAGCTGTTAAGTTTGATCCAAATAGCAATGAATAACAGTATAGGACTGAGCGCTAGGAGACCAACACTCGCAAAAAAAATATCAAAGAGGCGTTTAGCCATAATGTAATATTTCCTTCACAGCAGCAATAACTCGTGTCTGGTCATCGTCAGACATTTTCGTGTACATTGGTAAACTCACCGCCCTATTAAAATTATCAAGGGCATTAGGGTAATCATGTGGTTTCAAGTCGTAGGTGTTTTTCCAGTAAGGTTGTAAATGCAATGGAATAAAGTGGACACTACAGCCAATCCCTAGACTTGCCATTTCTTCGATAAATTGATCTCGTCCAATATTAGACTCATCCGTAAGACGAACAACAAATAGATGCCATGCATGTATATCATTTGCTGGGGCAGTGGGCGGAAATGAGAGTGGCAAATCCTGCAATTCAACAAAGTAACGTTCCGCCATTTTTTGGCGACGGTTTTGAAATGACCACGCCTTTTTCAATTGATGTATCCCAATTGAGGCAGCCATATCAGTCATGTTATATTTATAACCAGGTGCGATGACTTCATATTTCCATGCAGGCTTGTTAGAAGAATACCTATCAAAAGCATCTCGACTAATACCATGTAAGCGCATAACACGGCATCGTTGTGCAATACTTGGATTGCGCGTAACAATCATACCGCCCTCACCTGTTGTTATAGTTTTTGTAGCATAAAAACTATATACAGATACATCACTGGACAGACTGCCCACTATATTACCATTATATATAGTGGGTAATGCGTGTGCAGCATCCTCAATAACTTTGAGATTATGTAAACGGGCAATTTCCAAGATTGCATCCATATCACAAGATAAACCAGCAAAATGGACGACTACAATTGCTTTTGTCTTTTCTGTAATGGCCGCTTCCATTTTATTTGGATCAATATTAAATGTGGTCAAATCAATATCAACAAATACTGGATCGGCACCGAGATAACGTACAACTTCTGCTGTGGCCGTAAATGTGTAGGGTGTAGTTAAAACCTCGTCACCAGAAGTGACACCAACAGCTTCAAGTGCAAGGTGTAAACCCGCAGTAGCAGAGTTTACGGCGACGGCTTCAACATCAGACCCAATAAAATCTGCAAAATCATGCTCAAATTGTTTGGTTTTATGACCCGTCGTAATCCAACCAGAGCGTAGTGAATCAACCACCTCACTTATCTCTTCCTCCCCTATATCAGGTAAGGCGAATGGTAAAAATTTTGGCTTCATAAATACAATCTCGTAGTATAGGAAAAAATATCACATTGTTTAAATCGTAATACAGCAGATGGATGACCATAGCTACATACTAGAACAGCCAACATTATCAACAGAACATAATTTACGAAGCTTATATGGATTTTCCATTGCGTCCAGGAATAGTGAAAAACTTATCTGTTTACTTCTACCTTGGATATAGGAAAATCAAAAACCTGATGGACCAGCCCATTAAAATACCCACAGCCATACGATAGATGAAGGACAACAAAGGCAAACACACAGGATGATTTTTTGGCAAACCCTTGATTAAAAGGAATCCTAAAAGAAAACAAAATAGCCAGCATAAAATACACAAGGATTCCAATACCATAAAGCATTGAAAATAACGGCAAGTTTATTAGAATCAAAAATGCGGCGAAACCAATCGTACTGTATAAAAACAAAAATAGTGGGAAAAACTGCCTTAATGTTGCCGGCGACCCCAGTTTCTTATTTACAAAAGGCTTATAGAGTCCGTATTGATAATACATTTTAGAAAGTTTCTTAAAAGTATCCCGCGAGTAATATTTGACCTTTATTGATGATGTTAATACAATTTTACCACCATGTTTAATAATTCGCCCGTTTAACTCATCATCCTGATTCCGTATAAGGTCAACATCAAACCCACCTATTTTTCGAAACACCTCTCTTTTAAAGAACCCAAACGGTACTGTATCAACAGATCTATCACTCTTAGCTCCAGTTCGAAAGAGCGCACTTCCAACCCCGAACGGGCTGGATAATACTTTAGCAATAGAGTTTGCAATGAGCGTATCTCGCCCAGGCAGAGTTTCAAGAACACAGCCAACATTATCTGCCCCTGTTCGTACACTCAATTCAAGCAACACCTCAAGATAATTATTTGGATATATTGCATGAACATCCATACGACAAACAAAGTCACCGATAGAATTAGCTATACCAATATTGAGAGCAGATGAAACGAATCTATGCTCGTTTGTTAGCACACGTAAAAAAACATATTCTTCAGCAAGTTCTTTTAATTTCTCACTGGTACCATCATCACTCAGCCCATCAATGATCAATAATTCAAACCTATCAACTGGCAGTGTCTGGTTAGCAACACTTGAAACCATATTCTCAATAAATTCAACTTCATTATAACAAGGTACTATTATGCTTATTTCAGCGACCAAGATTTTTCACCTCGTTAGCAGGAACACCAGCGTACATATAACAATCTTTATAAAACTGGCGTGTCAAACAAGAATTTGCCGCAAGCATTGACTGCTTGGGCAAACGCGCACCTGCAACGATAGTACAATTCGCTGCAACCCATGAGCCAGCACCTATAAAAACAGGCTTCTCTTCTCTTTTTCCAAATCTAAAACCACCCTTCTCAAGAGTATGATTACTAGTCGAGATGACACAACCCGGGGCTATAAGCACACCATCTTCAATTGTTAGCCCACCATTTGAGAAAATGCTTGTATTGTTAGCAATATAAACATTATCACCAACATTTAACTTCTCGAGACTTAACAATGTGGCTGAATGTGCAACTTGAAAATCAAATCCACAATCTTCCATCGCCAGAGAATACAACCAGCCTCTTATTCTCATAATATTTGGTTGATCTGGAGCAAAAAACAGTAATGAACGGACAAACCATGTATAAATTAATAATATTTTATGCGTCATTAAGGAACACCTGTTTAATAAATTTAGGCAGTAGGAATGAATCCCTCACCTTAGCTTGCGCTCTCAAAGACGAGTTCAAATAGAATTGGTGATTTGCTAGTACATGAATAATTTTTTTAGCTAGTGACTCCGACGTAGGGTCTACGAATAATATTTCACGTTCATCAGAAAAAATTGACGGCAAAGATCCAACCGGAGTTGTGATAACGATATTTTGTGCAGCAATTGCCTCAAGAACAACCCTTGGCGACCCCTCAGAAGAGGACATAAATAAAAACATATCAGAATTATTATACAAACATTGCAAAATCGCCTTATCATCTATATGCCCATGAAATGTCACTTTAGAGCATAAACCCAAATCAGAAACCATTTGTTGCAACCGCGATTCACTAACACCTGAACCGACAATATCTAAATGATAATCAATACCACTTTCTTCCAAATAAGGCAGGCAGCTCACGATTTTTTCAACCCCCTTAGCTGGCCTTAAATAACCAACATAAAGCAACCTTATTGCGCGGCAATCACTATATTCTGGCTTTTCTTCAAGTATATTATCGATAGTAATCGTGGAAGAAATAACAACTGTAGACTTTATTTTATACTTCATTAACACCTTATGAATCGGACTACCATTCACATAGACATTACAAAATTTTGCGGCAAGTAACGTCATGAGGTATTCAGGGAGATATAAAACCAATTTACATATCTTTGTCCAGATAGGGAGTGTTGAATGCCAAGTAGCATGAACTGAACTCCCAACAAAATGCATCGTTACATTCCTACATCTCAAAAACCAGGGCATCCAGCACAACGGATCAGGGACACGAGCATAAAAATTATCACATTCGCCCTTCACTTTAAGAATTGCACGTATAATTTTATATATATTCCTAACCCCACCCAAATATGTTTCGAAATAAGGAAGTGCAATCACATTTATATTAACAGGCTCTATCTTTACTTGGCTTAAAGGAATGCTTGTTACATTTTTAACCGGAACAATGAGCCATACCTTACGACAATATTTCGTGATTTCTTTAATATAATGATAATGAGTTTGGCTCGTATAATATGATTTACCATCATACGAAAATGACCAGGCAGAAAGAATAGCAATGTCATCCTGCATAATTCCCCTCACTTTTCCTATTTATACAGACCAACAATAAAAAAGGCACGTAAATTATGAGCGTATTACTTGCATTAATAAATAACAGATATAACAATGAAGCAATTAATGCCTGCTGAATTCCTATTTCAAATGTGCACTGCGGTTTATACATTAAACTCTGCCTAAACATAATCAAAATATAGCTAACAAAGGGGATAAAACCAACAAGCCCCACCTCCGCCAGAACCTGCATATAGCTATTATGGGTTGCACCGCCGACGTAATGAGGGAAGTTATTAATGCCAATTCCAAATAAAGGGTTTTCCATAAAATAATCAAGGGACCTGGATAAATAATATTTCCTTAAATTCGTCGAATAACTTTGATCACCCCCCTCCAAAAACCAATTAATATTTTCTAGCATGTTTTCTCGAAACCCTTCCTGAGACAACAATACCAACAACCCTATAACAAACATCAACACAACAAAAAAGCCAACGTTAAGGAGGTGCCTTTTATTCCTTAGCCGCCCAGCCTTGGACCAAGCAAGTACAAACATTAATATACTCGATACAGAAAAAATCAACATTGACGCTTTTGAAAAAACCAACAGAAGGGAAATTACGTGAATTAAAAATGCAATAAGATAAATTGACACAACCTTATCCTGCCCAACCCACAGCCAAAACACCATCGATGTCGTCACAATCAAGTACAAAGACAACTGATTTTTCCCCACTTCAGATGCCTCCGTAAGAACAGGAGAAATATAAAAAACATTAAACACAAAGATATATTTGTATAGGATTACGCACATCAAACAAGATGACGTTACCGAAACAACCTTTACTACCCCTTCAATTATCCGGGCATCCAGCCCATTAAAGCTCTTCAAATAAGCCCAAAATACAAAAACAAACAAAAGTTTTGATATATAACTAAAACCAGAATTAATGTTTACACTTAAAAAAACAGAGCAAATACAAACAAAGGTATACAAAAAAAACATAAGGATGAAATTTCTTTCCAATTTAGTTATAGAACAATCAACCCTACAACCAAACCTCATTAAATTTATAGCTAGAAACAAAGCAATAAAAAAATTAAACATCGGTATCTTTAAGACACCAAAGTCTACCCGAAGAAACTCCGTGCCAAGTAGCGAAAAGAACAAGAATGGGAAATACAGCAAGAACCTTGAAATCCTACTCACTTTTCGATTCTTCAAGCAATGAAAAAATTCTCATATAACCAAAAAAGTCCCTATCACTGGTAAACATAATCATGACAAATCCGCATACCAAGTATGCAACCAAAGAAGCTATTGCCGCCCCATTGAAGCCATAGCTTGGGATAAGAATTATATTCAAGACTACATTTATAACCAACGAAATAAATAACGATACAAAGATAGCTTTCCAGTTATTATGTGCTGCAAAATATCTACCCAGTAGCTTATAGACAGTGATCCCGTGACTTCCAATCAACAAATACAAAACCGGAAGATAAGCTCCCACATACTCCATCCCAAACACAACCCTTAGCAAGATTTTACCAAACAAACAAAACATCACAATCCCAGCGATATTTATTACAAATGAATAACTGGATAACAACTTCACCAACAAGGTGCTATCTTTTTTATCTTTTACTATTTTTGGAAACACAACCAAACCCATCGAATCACTTACAAGCCACGCAAGCTTGACGATTGTACCTGCAACCAAGTATATGGCCACATCTATACTATTTGCCATGTATGCCAAGAATGCTATATCGATAGTATATAACCCAGTTGCCATAATATTTGAAGAAACACCTTTAACACCAAACGAGATATACCTACTATTTAAAATGATTACCTTTGGCTTGCTTACCCAGTGTTTTCCTAGCCTCAACTCAACACACATAATTATTATAAGAATGACAATAACAGCGAGATTTAAGAGCAATAAACTCTCAACTGCAACTTCCTCCCAAACATAAAAATAGGGCAAAGCCATCAAACAAATCAAACTCATTCCAGGCAATATGAAATTATAAAATCCATATATAATAAACTTTTCATTCTGATTATGAACGGCCATCAACAGATTAAAGATCATCTGAAAAAAAACCCATAAAATAAAATATTGCCACAAAATATTATTCTTAAAAAAAACAAGCAACCCAATATAGAAAATTGCCAGAATTCCCACATAAATCAGAATCGATGACAAGATCAAATCCACATGCTTATATTTTTTATTTTCATATGAATATATATAAGCTAACGGCAACCCAATCCCAAAAACCAATGACGCGTAATTCGCATAATTAGTTATAGCTCCATATTCCCCAAAAACACTTATTGGCAAGTTATTTGTCAGTAGAACGGTTGTCAATAAGGCAACGCCCGCACCCAGAATTCTAAACAACAGCAACCAACTACTATTTGTCAATATTGCACCGATCACTATCTTTTGACTTCTCTTACAATTTTTCCCGGGTTGCCAACAACGATATTATTTGCAGGTATGTCTTTCGTAACAACAGTGTTGGCACCTACAATTGAATTATCACCAATTACAACGCCCTTGTTGATTCGCGCAAACTGACCTATCCATACGTTTTCGCCTATTTTTATCGGCTTAGATTCCGAGTGCTTCCAAAGCCAACCACCCCCTCCCCAGCCCTCAGCCACCATTTTTTTTCGTGCGCTTAAAGAAATTGGATGATTATTATTATCCATGATAGTTACGTTGTTACTAATAATTGTTCCTGCACCAATTGATATGCAATTAACAGCACCAATAATTGTCTCCCCGCGGATGTTGACCTTATCAGAAAGAGTGATTTTACCGCCGTTCTGTGAAATAACCCTACCCAACATCATCACGTCATCGCCAATAAAAACATCATTCTTTCTTGATCCATCCTGCAGTTGAATATCACTTGTTCGACCAAATAAAGCTCTCTTACCAACCCTGACTTTCTTTGAAAACCTATGATTATTATATTGGCTAATTAATTTTCTGATTATTTTCTTCATCAATATACAGCCTTCATTATTTAACAAACTAATAAAGATTTCGTCACCTATGCAAACGAAGCCATCCCATAAAAGAGCACAGCACTTATAGCTATAAAAAACTATAACCTATAAACCTTGAGTTTATCGATTACGACTTGTAGTCGTACTGATAAACATACTTACCACCATAAGCATAACGCCCACTATTCATATCCACATCATTAAAGACAATGCCCTTCACCTCAACACCCGCTTGTTGTAACTGTTTATTCGTTTGCTCTAGCTCGCGCAAAGTATGGAAGTTTGCTTTAACAACCAATAAGGTCGTGCCTACATTTTTACCAATAATGGATGCATCTGTCACCGCCAACACTGGCGGGCTGTCAACAATGATGTAGTCATATACCGCTGCTAATGCGTCTAATAGTTGCTTGAAGGATTCATGCAATAATAATTCTGCCGGGTTTGCCGGTAGTGTACCGGTGGTAATAAAATCGAGCCCACTAATACTACTACTGCGCACATAGCTTTTCGCATTAAACTCTTCGCCTGTTGTCGCGGTGGCAATAAATTCTGCCAGGCCCTCGCCACGCTCTTCACCAAAATAGCGGTGCATATAGCCACGACGAAGGTCGGCGTCAATCAAGAGTATTTTTTGCCCGCTGCTCGCCATTACTGCCGCGAGGTTAACGGAGGTAAAAGACTTGCCCACTTTGGGGCTAGCCCCTGCCACCATAATAATATTATTACTGGCCTGCTTAAGGGTGAAATGTAAGGTGGTGCGCAAACTGCGGAAGCTCTCTACGGCCAGGTCGTTTGTTTGTTCCGCACATAGCACACCAATGCCTGCGCCCTTTTTCTGGCTGCGCTTTGTCATCACATTTTGCGCTTTACTGTGCATTATGCTGGCATAAACCGGCAGGCCAAGCTGGCGCTCAAGCAGGTCGGGGTCATTAATACCGCCACGCAAGGCATTAAGAACCAGAGCTAGTGCCATGGCAAAAAAGAGCGACAGTATTAAGGCCAATACAACAATTAAACTTTTCTTGGGTTTTATGGGGCGCTCAGGCACCAGGGCATAATCAATCACCCGCACATTGCCGACGGTGCCAGCCTTTACGACCCGCAGCTCCTGGGCGATGTTAAGTAGTTTGGTATATAGCACGGTGTTAACTTCAACATCGCGGGCCAGGCGCAGTATGTCGCGCTGGGTTTCGGGCAAGCGTTCGGCCTGTGCTTCTAAGCCTTTACCGTGGGCAGCCAGCAAGTTAATTTTTTCGTCAAGGGCTTTAATGACGGGGTGAGCTGGTTTAAAGCGGTTGCGCAGCTCGTCTCTTTGTTGCTGTAGATCTAGCAACCCTTCTTCGACTTGTACCAGGCCCGCGAGTACCGCCTGCGTTTCAATCCCCAGGTCGATAGAGCTGTGCTGTGTACGGTAAAGGTTATAGGCATTCTCTGCGGCATCAACCCGCTGTTTCAAAGGCGGTAATTGCTTTTCAAGAAAGCTTAATGACAGTTCCGCCTCGGCCGAGTTGCGCGCCACATTTTGCGCCACATATACATCGGCAATTTTATTTAACAGGCTGGTAATACTCGTCTTGTCGGCACCACGGTAACTGACACTGAGCATGCCCGATTTTTTGCCTTTTTCTGATACTGACAAATTTGCGAGTACGCTTTCTACAGCCGTCATCGGCGAAAGCCGCATTACAGTAAAGTGGCCGCCTTCACGCGCTTTTAAACGGGTGACAAATAATTTAATACTGGCAGCCCCGCCCTGTGGGTCGTCACCGGCTAAATACGCATAATCACTTAAGGTGGCCTCCGCTACCTTACCGACTTCGCCACTGAGTAATGTTTTATCATTTTCACCCAACAAGGTGTAATGACCCTGTTTACCCGCCACCAGGCGCAGGGTTTCACCCAGTAATGGCGCAGGTACTTCCAGTAATTCGACAACGATTTGCTCACCACCCCAGGCATATTGGCCCTGGGCAAACCAGGGTTTGGCCACACCTTCACGGGCACCACTAAAACGGCGCGCTATGGCACGACCGAAAAAGGGGAAGTAGCGGGGTTGGGCAATAATATTTTCGCCCAGTTGTTCCAGTGCCGGGCGTAGCACCATACGTGAGCGCAATAACTGAAGTTCAGCTTCTATGGCGGCATCACTTTCAAGCAGGCCGGCGACATCTTCTAGCCCAGCCAGCGCACTGGATTGTGCATCTTCAACCTGAATTAAAGCATTGGCCTGGTAAACGGGTGTCACCAGTAAGGCGTAAGTCACGCCCAGCAACAGGCCGAATAGTGTTATGGCGACAATTAACCATTTATAGGCCAGCAAAGCACTGAGGTATTCCAGCAGGTCAATTTCATCGCCGTGGTCAGTGCTGGCAAGCATTTGGTTACTAGAGGGCAGCTGCGTGCCATTTGGCAGAGTGTCTTGTCGGCCTGATGCGTCGTTCATTAAATTCCCTTTGTACAAATAAAACCGTCAAGCAGCTTTGCAGCATTTACGATCGAGCTATTGCATTGAAAATACGATAATTGGCGGGTAAGAACCCGGGTACTTTAGTACTAGCGCCCACCGCCATTAAACAGAGGATAATTGGTTCTTGAAGCGCTCTCTAGTGTAGACACTGTTTGTGACACGTTGGTGATCACCCGATTCCAGCGCACAATATCAGCCGCATCAACATAAATAACGTCACGCGGTAACAGCGCAAAGCGGTCGGCCAGTAATAGCGCATCGGGCGTACGGGCGTCGAGATGGAAGATCTCTGCTTTTTCACTGCCACCACGCACGACAAATATTTGCCCGGGGTTAGAGGTCAGCTCGTCAACACCACCGGCATCGCTCAAGGCTTCAGCCAAGCTCTTGCGGTGCTTGTTCATTAAATACGAGCCGGGGGCATTCACTTCACCCAGCACAAAGACTTTATTGAGTTGTCTGTCCCACACATTAACGACGTCGCCAGATTCGAGCATTACATTTTGACTACTGTCGCCATTTTCATAAAGGGCGAGAAGGTCAACGCGATACGTTTTGCCTTCACGCGTTAAGGTGATATTGCGGCGGTCGGCTTCGCCCGCAAAGCCGCCAGAGCGGTTAATCATTTCAAGCATTGTTGGCGCCAGGTCATTGACATTTTTTATGCCCGGCTCATTCACCTCGCCCACCACATAAATGCGTTGGCTTTTAAAGGCGGCCATACGCACGTCAAGCTTTACGTCTTCAATAAATTTGCCGAGTTTTTCGGTAAGTAATACACGGGCTTCGGCCAGGGTAAGACCCGCCAAATGAAGCACACCCACATAGGGATAATAAATAGTGCCGTCGTTGGCGATCATGGTGCCGGCCTGCACCGCGCTACGTTCGCTACCGGCAGGAATGGTGAGTTCGGGATGGTCCCACACGGTAATAGAGATAATATCGGCGGGGCCTAAACGGTAGGTGTAGGCGTCTATCAATTGCTGATTGCTGGTGTCAGCCTGGCGTCTGGCGCTGGCTTGCTGTTGACTGGCATCTATCGCCTGAATTAATTCAGCATTAATGGTTTTAACGCTGACATTTGCGGGCGGGGTTTCATCACCGGGCTTACCCGGCAGCGCGACACTGGATTGCGAACGCATGGCGTAGGTTTGCATGCCCGGCGCAACTGCACAGCCAGTAAGACCGAAGGCCAGCGTTAAACCCAAGGTTAAACAAGTACCGCTAACCGGCTTCAGTAAAGTACTTAAATGCTGTTTCATGTTCATTGTTTTTCTACTCCCTTGTTCCAACACCTGCCATCCATTACGCACAAAAACTCAGCGCGCATCATAGATAAATTGTTGGGGCATTCACACACTTTATTTATGCGCTTCGCCGTGCTGCCCTACCCCACATTTAACGAAAACCAAAATCGTTAAATGCAAGATCCACAACACACACTCAGCTGCGCTAATAATGGCTATAATCTCTTTAAACTACCGGAGAGTTAGCGCCTTGTTTTCAAATATTCTCATTTGCTGCGTCGGCAATATTTGCCGCAGTCCCATGGCCGAGGCTTTATTCCGCCAACAAGCTGCCACCCAACTGAATGAAAAAACCCAGATCCTGTCTGCTGGCACCCAGGGACTCATTGGCCATGCGCCCGACCCCAAAGCCATTGCGTTAATGGCTGAGCACAATCTGGATATTAGTGGGTACGGCGGTACAAAGCTAAATACCGAATTGGCGCACTGGGCCCATATCATTTTGGTGATGGAAACGAGTCAAAAGCAGGTTGTCGAACAACGTTACCCAACAACCCGGGGCAAGGTTTTTAGATTACTTGAAGACGAAAGGCAAGATATACCCGACCCCTATCGACAAGATATTGAGGCGTTCAAGTCTGCCCTAATCCTAATTGAACAAGGGGTAGAACAGTGGGTAGGCAAACTACGCTAAGCCAACCTACCCATTACTCAAACGACACGAACAACAATGTAAAACTTGTCGTTTAAGCCTGTGCGTTTTTGTAGCGGCGCATACCCATACCCAACAGACCTAAACCAAACAAGGCGATTGATGTGGGCTCGGGAACACTAGCGCCAGTGATTGTCATGTCAATATTGAAAAGGCCTAAGATTTGTCCATCGGGCTGAAATGTTGGCGGGCTCATCATCCCATCCAAACCGGCCAATAAAGCGCCAATCGTAGCCGCCGGATTAAGAAAGCCCGACTCCACGAAATTAATCGTTATGTCATTTCCTAAAATACTGTAGGCAATATCGACAATGTTCGGCATACCTGGAATAGGCATCGTAAACACGCCGCTGGGGTTGCTAACAACCACGCCATCAAAGGTATAAATTTCATTATCAAAGTCATATACAAACTGCGAACCGGCAATACCTGTAATGGGGTACGGTCCCTGAGAGATAAACGCATCAGTAAGTGACAGCGGCAAGGACGGCAGCGGGGAAACACCGAATGGTGGCGAAGGATAAGGGCTGCCATCTAGCTTGGTTAAATCCAGACTGCCGTCAGCAGTCCAGCTTAATGGTGTGCCAGTAGGCGGGATATTAAAAGTAGCCGACCCCACCACATCTGTCATTGTCAAGGTGTAAGTATAAGGATTAGCATCGACAAAAACCCCAAGGCCCGACATTGCAAAGCTACCCGATATATCAACATCACTCACATAGTCTGCCTGAACGCCAAGGCCAAACGACAACAACGATGCACCTGCTAGTACCGATAATACTTTTTTCAGCTTCACTTTTTACTCTCCGGTTATCCCTACCTAGGGTCAAATTCAAGAAACACTAAATACTAAGCAAAAATTACGCCAATAGAAAATAGCCTACAACTTCAGAGGGTTATAAAAATATTTATTTTAAGGTTCAAATAAGTGTAAAGAAAGCTGACACTGCTCAGCGATATATCGCTCAAATCTATTAAGCCGCGGGAGGTTCGGGATAGGGGTTTGCGCTCAAGTATTGAGCTTTAAGGAGCCCCTGAACAAGTCGTGAATTCGCATTCTACGCTCAGGAAATCCAGCTTATTCGTCGCCTCAAGGCGCCTACTCCTGGTGTAAAGCTTCGCAATAGCCCACTATTACGCGCGCTTTACGCCTCGAACCTGAGGGCTCTGAATCGCAGCCTGCTTTGCTCAGGCTTGTTCAGAAGCGCTTTAACTTATCTATTTGAAACAAGGCACAATATTATTATTTGCTATCAGCCCTGGTAGCAACCGGGCTCACTTCAAGGAAGCCCCTACCCCTGTGCGTGCCTGAAATTTGCACAGCGCCTTCCCAATAAAGGTTGTAGGTTGTTTGCCTCGCATCAAACTCACTGTATTTATGGCTTGGGGAAAGGGTTATTTTTATCTGTTGTTTTGGCATTTCAATTGCCCATTTAAGGGGGTACTTGTAAGCACTCAAGGGACTTTGCCAATGGCTCAAGGGTTTTGATACGACATCATCCTGGCTCAACAAGGTTGTCACACCATTTCTGGTGTAAGTGCCCGACACTAACAGGGGCTCACCAGTACTCGAGTACAATTGATAGAGCATGATATCGGCACCATTATCCAACTGCAGGGCAAACCATTCCCAGCCCAGCTGTGTTGCACGAAAGTCACCCCACTGGTGGTCAAACCAGGCGCTGCCGCTTACGGCCTGTTCTTTGCCACTTAAGCCAGCGTAACCCGTTATGCCCATGCGGGGTCGGCTGTAATAGTAACTGGTACCCGCTTCGCCGAAGTCGAGTAGACCCGTACCCCCTTGAAAGACGGGGGCTGCTTGGCTGGACAAGTCGAGGTTAAATGAAAACTCGCTGGTTTTACCCTGTATTCGGTCGCTGCCGTCGAAGCCTCTCATTAACCAGTCGCCAACCCGAAAGTCGAATCCTTGCTTTGCGTCTCGTGATGGGTTGCCCGCAGTGCGCGCCTGAAATGTGTGGCGCTGCCCTGTTTCTTCATCCAGAAAGGACGCATGAATAACCGTGTGGCGGGCAAAGGCATTTAATAAAAACACGGCATAGTGAAAGCTGTACTGATGACCATCCTGCCCTTGCAGGTGACCATTGTAGTACCACCACTCGGTATAATTATCGTGTACGGCATCATCGGCGGGCAGACTCACTAGCACCCGGTCTTCCTTTTTCAGCTCGTACCAGTCTTCGGCAGTTTCATTAGCCGGCAGCATGCCCTGTGTTCGCAGCAAGGCAAAAATACAAAGCGCCAGAATGACTAAGGCTAAAGCTAGAAGAAAATAATTACGACGCTTGAGGGCACGCCTGCTTTTACGTTTTACACGAACTCGTTTGCGTTCACTCATAGTTACACGACAACGTTAAAAGATAACAAGCAAATATTGTACAGTTTTTAAGGGAAGCCCACTTAAGCCGCCAGCCACAATTCGATATTCTAAATCGACACTGCAAATAAAAAACACATCAAACAAACAACGCTTGATTAAAGCTCTCTGCTGCCAGACAAGCAGCGGAATAGGAGAAGCTCCCCAACAGAGGGCAAGCCAAGCGACCTTGTAGGTCGGCAATCATTTCAGCATGGCATTCAACGTCAGCATGAGTTTGATTCGCCACCCAGCCCGCCAAAACCAGGCCGTCGGCACAAATTGCTTCCGCGCTGAGTAGGGCGTGATTCAAGCAACCCAGTTTAATATCGACCACCAGAATCACCGGTACTTTAAGGCCTATCGCTATATCGGCAAAGGTCTGCGTTTCATTCAAGGGTACACGCCAACCACCCGCACCTTCTATGACTGTTAGGTCAGCGTTTAAATCGAGTGTTTTCTGGCAGTGCACGGCGAGTTGCCTGGCATCGAGATGTAAACCCTCTCGCATCGCCGCAAAATGAGGTGCTATCGCAGGCTCAAGCGCAAAGGGATTAACCTGCTCATAAGTTAGAGTAGTGGTGCAGACTTTGTGCAACAGTAAGGCATCTTCATTGCGCAAGCCTTCGCTAGTCAGTTCACATCCGGCCGCTACTGGTTTAACGGCGGCGGTGCTAAGCCCTCTATTTATTGCGGCCTGTAGCAGTGCAACGGCGACGGAGGTTTTACCTACACCGGTGTCGGTACCGGTAATAAAATAAGACCGGCCCATCAGGTTGCACCCACGGTTTTTAAGGCCTTTTCAAGGGCGTCGAGCAAACCATTCACCTGTTCTTTAGTGTGCTCCGCCGTCAGAGTGATGCGCAAACGCGCACTGCCCACGGGTACTGTTGGTGGGCGAATCGCGCCGGTCCAGAAACCGGCGTCGAGTAAGTACTCCCCCACCTTGATGACTTTTTCATCATCGCCGATTAATACGGGCTGAATCGGCGTTGGCGATGCCATTAGGCGAATGTCTCGCGCAGCCGCACCCTGCTGAAAGTGTGCAATCAAACCCAGCAGCTTTTCTCGCCGCCAGCTTTCACTGTCAATTAGCGTCAGTGCAGTGCGGGTTGCAGCAGCGACAGCAGGAGGTAAAGCAGTCGTATAAATATAGGTACGAGCAAACTGTATAAGACTTTCGATAAGCGCTTCACTACCGGCGACAAAAGCCCCGAAGGTGCCGAACGCTTTGCCCAGTGTGCCTACCAAAATGGGCAGGCGGTCAATATCCATGGTGAAGTGCTCGGCAATGCCCCGCCCAGTTTTACCGAGTACGCCAAAGCCGTGGGCATCATCGACCATCAACCAGGCATTATTTTGATCGGCAATATCAGCCAGTGCCGGCAAATCAGCCAGGTCGCCATCCATGCTGAACACACCGTCTGTGGCGAGCAGTTTACGCTGCCCACTATTACCCGCCAGCAAGGCTTGTACAGCGTCAATATCGGTATGGGAATAACGCTCGAACTGAGCGCGGCAGAGAAAGCCGCCATCGAGCAGCGAAGCATGATTGAGCCTGTCCTGCACCACCAAATCACCCTGCCCCATCAAGGCCCGAATGACGCCGACATTGGCCATATAGCCGGTGGAAAATAAAATTGCGCGGGAGCGACCAGTAAATGCGGCAAGCTCTTCTTCAAGCGCTTGATGCTCGGCGCTGTGACCACTCACTAAATGGGAGGCACCACTACCGACGCCGTATTGATTCGCTGCCTGCTGAAAGGCCGAAATGACTGCCGAGTGATTCGCCAGGCCGAGATAGTCATTACTACTAAAACCCAGACGTTTTTTGCCGTCGACCAGCACCTCGACGCCCTGGGGGCTTTGCAAGGTTTTGCGATGGCGATAGCGACTTTCGTGCTGACGCGTATCAAGCGCCAGCTGTAGGACTGCGTCCGGATTCACCATGGCTTTTTACCTACGCGTTGTTAGCGTTAAGCTATTTTATTCAACGACAGGCTATGCGCGATCCGCATTATAAAAATGCTTATCCATCGCCGCTTCAGTAATTTGCTCCGCCACCGCCGCCTCTTGCTCATGGGCAACACAGTGCTGCTCGGGCTTTATGCCCAACTTGTCGAACAGCTCCATATCTTTATTAGCGGAAGGGTTGGGCGTAGTCAGTAACTTTTCGCCGTAAAAAATAGAGTTGGCACCCGCGAGATAAGCCATCGACTGCATTTGCTCGTTCATTTCCTCACGCCCAGCAGACAAGCGCACATGGGATTTGGGCATTAAAATCCGCGCCACAGCAATGGTGCGCAGAAAATCGAAGGGGTCGAGGTCGGCTTCATTTTCCAGCGGCGTACCTTTAACCTTAACCAGCATATTAATCGGCACCGACTCGGGCTGTTCTTCCAGATTGGCCAGCTGTACCAACAAGCCAGCACGGTCTTGCAGCTCTTCACCCATACCGACGATGCCGCCACAGCACACCTTCATACCGGCCGAACGCACATTGGCGAGCGTATCGAGCCTGTCCTGATAAGTGCGCGTGGTAATAATCTCGCCGTAGTGTTCAGGCGATGTATCGAGATTATGGTTGTAATAGTCGAGGCCCGCATCAGCCAGCTCACTGGCCTGCTCATCGGTCAACATACCCAGAGTCATGCAGGTTTCCATGCCCAGGGCCTTCACTTCTTTGACCATATCCAGCACGTAGGGCATGTTCTTTTTGTTGGGCGAACGCCACGCAGCACCCATGCAAAAACGGCTACTGCCATTCTCTTTGGCGACCTTGGCTTCGGCAATGACTCGCTCAATTTCCAGCAACTTTTCTTTTTCGAGCCCGGTGTTGTAGTGGGCGCTTTGCGGACAATATTTACAGTCTTCCGGGCAGGTGCCAGTTTTGATGGATAACAGCGTGCTGACCTGCACCTGATTAGGATCAAAATTCTGACGATGTATGGTTTGCGCCATGTACATCAAATCGCTAAAAGGCTGGTTAAACAGACCTAATACTTCTTCTTTGCTCCAGTCGTGACGGACAGCAACAGTCATAAATTCACCCTTGTATCTGATTCAGCGTGCTTATTGAGTGGCAATCTTGCAGGCAGCAATGATAGTGCGCACAGAAGCGCTGTCAACCAAATTTAGCTGTGGAGGTTAACAGCGGGAAAAGCGTTAAGTGGAAATTGATTCCCAGGCAATCAACTGATCGGGGCGGGCCTGAACCTCTCCATAAAAGGTCGTCCGTTGCCGTGCGGGTCGTATCGACGTTCATTTCCTGCCCGTGGGTAGCACCGGCGGCATGGGAGATACTCTCGTTCATCAGTGTGCCGCCCATATCGTTAGCGCCGGCATTGAGGCAGGCACCGACACACTGAAGGTGAATTGCGAGTAGTTTAGAAAGTATTACTCAACGATAAGTCGAATTTGAAACTGGGAGTTGAATTGCATGGAAAGACCTGACCCTATTTTTTCTTTTCTATTTTTTTTCGCTCGCGCGTGCTATTTTTTCGAGGCGCGCTTGCGCGTCCGGCTGCTTTGACTTGTTAAGGGGAGCGGGGCATGATGTACCAATATGTAATACAAGGTGAGGCCCATGCCTAGAAATACCAGTGTAACAATCGGGAGTCATTTCGAGACCTTTATAGCAGGCCAACTCGAAGAAGGACGTTACGGGAGTGCCAGCGAGATAGTACGGGCAGGATTGCGACTTCTGGAGGATCATGAAACCAAGGTACGCCAGCTGCGGGCGGCTTTGATAGAAGGCGAACAAAGCGGTTTCGTTGAATATAGCCGTGAAGAATTTATAGATAGCCTAGATTAACACGAGTGAGACAATTCAGGCTTTCGGTCGCAGCCGACGATGACATGAGGAAGATTGCAGCTCACACGCTGCAGCAATGGGGGCAGCAAAAGCGTGACGCCTACATCAACGACCTTTTTGATGCCTTCGAGCAACTCTCGGTGACACCACAGATAGCTGCAAGAGTCGATGAAATTCGAAAGGGTTATCAAAAATTTCCTCAGGGCAGCCACGTGATTTTCTTCCTGGTTTCTAAACTTCATGATATCGAAATCATCCGGGTGCTGCACAAACGAATGGACGCTGGCGCTCAACTGAGCTCCCCTTAACGCCAGCCGTAACCGGTGCAAAAACAGAAAAAAAACGGGGTCAGGTCTTTCCCCGCCACATACCCCCTGCTAAGTTAATCCAATGGTCTGACCTCACCGGAACACATCACAGTCAAACACCTGCATTCATCCAGGCAAAGCGCTTGGTTAGATGAACATCAGTTAGTTTAAATCCGCTTGCCAGGCAATCAATTGCTCCGGTTGCGCTTCAACCTCGCCATAAAATGTCGTTCGCTGTCGCGCCGGGCGGCCCATACCTTCTACTAAGGTAGCCATGGTCTCGACCGTCATCTCCTGGCCGTGAGTGGCACCGGCGGCACGGGATATACTCTCGTTCATCAGTGTGCCGCCCATATCGTTGGCTCCAGCATTGAGACAGGCAACAACGCCCTGCTCGCCCAGCTTCACCCACGAGGCCTGAATATTGTCGATCAGTGTGTGGAATACCAGCCGCGATACGGCGTGCATTAATACTGATTCACGCAGCGTTGGCCCCTGCCGGGACAGGCCGCGACGAAACATTGGTGCTTCCATCGGCACGAAAGGTAGAGGCACAAATTCAGTAATGCCGCCCGTGCGCTGTTGTAAATCGCGAAGGTGCAGCAGGTGTCTGGCCCAGTGAACGGGCTGGTCAACATGGCCAAACATAATAGTCGAGGTAGTGCGTATACCCACTTCATGGGCGGTCTCGATCACTTCGAGCCACTGCTGAGTATTAATTTTATCGGGGCAAATAATGGCCCGCACTTCGTCGTCGAGAATCTCTGCCGCCGTGCCGGGCAAGCTGTTCAGGCCTGCCGCTTTCAGGCGCAGTAAAAAGTCTTCGAGACTCAGGCCAAGGGTCTCCGCACCTTGACTCACCTCGAGGGCGGAGAAAGCGTGGATATGCATATCAGGTAGAGCCTGGTGAATATCGCCACAAATTTCCAAATAGGTGTCGCCGGTATAACTGGGGTGGATGCCACCCTGCAGGCACACCTCTGTTGCGCCCCGCTGCCAGGCCTCGACGGCACGCTGAGTGACCTCCGCACTATCCAGCACATAGGCCTTGCCGCGTAGGGCCTCGGTGGTTTTACCCTTAGAAAAAGCACAAAAGGTGCAGGACAGATAACACACATTAGTATAATTAATATTGCGATTAATGGCGTAGGTCACCGTGTCGCCAACGACCTCACGGCGCAAGCCATCAGCCGCCTCACAAATCGCCTGGTAGTCGCTACCCCGTGCCTGAAAAAGTTGCACGATGGTACTTTCATCCAGGCGCTCACCCCGTAGGGCGCGAGCAATAACAGCGTGAATGCCAGTCGATGAAGACGTCATTGCAGGCGGTGTAAAAGACCAGCCTTCTCGCTCTACATTTTTAGGCGGCATTTCAGCACTACCCGGTGTCCAGCTTTCGCGGCGCGCATAGCCGTCGCTATCCATGCGTTTAATCAGCGCGGTCGCCATCGCTGGAGCCTGCCAACGCTGACCATCGTGGGCAAAGCTGGGGTAGACCGGCAAGCGTTCGACGAGCAGCTTATCGCTGGCCGCCGTTAGTCGAGCGAGATTTTCCAGCCCCGGCCAGGGTTTTTCAGGATTAACAAAGTCGGGCGTTACTGGAGATACACCGCCCCAGTCATTAATACCCGCGTCGATCAGTTGCGCCAGTACACCCTCGTTCAAATTGGGCGGCGTTTGTATATTCATCGCGCCGCCAAAAATAATGCGCGCTACGGCGATGGTCCAAAGTAATTCGTCGAGAGGGGCGTCGGGCACATCGGCCATTAATGTGCCTTTTTTGGCACAGAAATTCTGAATAATAATTTCCTGAATATGGCCGTATTGCTGATGCAGGTCGCGCAGCGCCAGCAGAGATTCAATCCGTTCGAGCCTTGTTTCACCGATGCCAATCAAAATACCGCTGGTATAGGGAATATTTAATTGTCCGGCTTTATCCAGCGTTGCCAGACGTACTTCGGGTAATTTATCGGGGGAGCCATAATGGGGGCCGCCCTTTTCGCAGAGCCTCTTTGAAACGCTTTCCAGCATCATTCCCTGAGAGACAGACACTTCACGACTGGCAGTAAATTCCTCCGCCGTCATCACCCCCGGGTTGAGGTGAGGCAAGAGTCCGGTTTCATCAAACACCAGCTTCGCCATCGCCAATAAATAATCCATGGTCGACTTATAGCCCAGCTCGGCCAATGCCTTACGCGCCGTTTCATAGCGCAGTTCAGGCTTATCACCCAGGGTAAACAGCGCCTCATGACAGCCAGCGGCCGCGCCCTCGCGGGCTACCTTGAGTATTTGCTCAGGCAACATGTAGGGCTGTTCAATTTTTTTCGGCGTTTGCGCAAAGGTGCAGTAGTGGCAAACATTGCGACACAGTTGCGTGAGGGGAATAAAAATTTTCCGTGAATAGGAGATTCGCGCGCCGTGGGCCGCGTCGCGCAACTCGGCAGCACCGCGCATTAAAGCCGCAAGGTCTATCTCATCAGCCAGTGCCAACGCTGCTGAATGGCTCGGCTTTATCGCCTGACCGGGCTTAACAATACTATTCATCCCACCTGCCTGTTCGTTTGATTTTGCACACCGCTCTGCTGGCGCTTTGTGCTTTGTAAATACCCGTCCTCAGCCTTCTTTTTCAGCTCAGCGGCAATCCCGCTTTCGCGTAAGTAGCGCAGAGTGGCACATTCTCTACCAGCCGCCAACAAGGCACGTATATCTTTTACGGTGTCGATATCCAGACTAAGTCCGGGGGTATTCACTACCGCAGGCTGCAAACCTTGCTCACGGGCGTAGGCAATATGGCGCTGGCAACTATTGTCGCCAAAGGCTGGGGCAATAATAGTGGGCGGCGATACCAGCAAGGCATTAGTGCCACCGTCGGAACCTGCAGCCGCCAAACTCACCCCCGGGTACGTGTGCTCGGCGAGCAAGGCCTGTATATCAGCCTTTGTAACAAGGGGTATATCAGCGGGCAGCAGCAACATGGTGCTAGCGCCCCTGGCGAGCAAGTCGGCAGCTGCAGTGCTGTATGCGTGACACAGGCCAGCTTCCGGCTTGCTATTAATTGGCGCTAACTTGGCGTCATTGCTGATTTTAATATCTGCTGAATTTGGCTTTTGTTGATTAAAACCCGTTTGATTAAACTCTGGCTGACTAGCGTCAGGATCAAAAACCCGCAAAGGTATTTTTAGTCGCGGAGTAATTTTTCCAAGCCACTCGACGACCCCTGCATCACTGGTAACAACAGTAATGCCTTCAACCTCAGCCGTTGCGGCAATGGCGGTGAGCACATCGTCGAGCATATGTTTCATCAAATCGCTGCGCTGCCCCGCCGTCAACACAGAGGCCAGGCGATTTTTCGCATTTTTAAAACTCTTTACGGGGACTACAACCTGCATATTATTTTCCGGGCGACTGCACCTTATTCTGTCTTATTCTATTCTACCTGCGCCGCTGTGCTTAACGCTAACAGGTTGTTAAACATCCAGCCCAACAAAATCGAGCGTCTCACGGGCCAGGTCAATTTTATCCTGCAAGCTCTGCATTAATGTTTGAGCGACACCAACCCGGGGAATAATTTGGCGAATGGCATCGGCCTCGCCAACGTCGCGGCGATCAAGAATAAAGCCACTGACAATATCCTGATAGTAATCCGCCACGGTGATTGAATTCATTTTCAAACCCAGTTCGGCCATTATTTTTGCCGTTGGGCCTTTGACTGCCGAGCCACCAATAATGGGCGATATCGCCACCACCGGCACCGCCGTCTTTTGCAAGATACCGCGAATACCGGGCAGTGCCAAAATCGGGTCGATACTCAGAAAGGGGTTGGAGGGACAGATAACAATTAAATCGAGGACGGGGTCTTGCAGGCTGGCGAGAAATTTCGGGTGGGGTTGAGCTGTTTCTTGGCCGACAAAATGGATCGACTTTAGTTTAGGCTCGCAGCGTTGACGTACGAAATAGTCCTGAAAAGGCAGGATTATTGAGCCACCGTCGCTTTCCACTTCAACCTTTGTGGCTAACGTATCGTCGGTCATAGGAATGATCGGCACCGACACACCGAGCTGGCGACTCAAAGCCTGCGTCACCTCCCCCAGTCCTTCGCCTGCGGCTAAGCGCTGGGTGCGTTCAACGTGCATGGCGAGGTCTTTGTCACCGAGGTAAAACCAGTCTTCGCCGCCAAGGGCCGATAACGAGGCCATAAACTCGCCGGTTTCCCCCGCCCTGCCCCAGCCGGTTTCTGTATTCACACAACCCGCCAGAGTGTAAGTCACTGTGTCGATATCGGGACAAATACGCAGACCGAGATGGGTGAAGTCGTCACCGGTATTGACCACGATACTCAGCTCATCATCACCCAGCACATGGCTCAGGCCGAGGGCCAGCTTTGCACCACCGACACCGCCGCAGAGGGCGAGTACTTTTCTTTTATTACTCACCTAACGACTCCCCACCTAATATTACTCACCTAACTACTCCCCACCTAATATTGCTCACCTAATACTACTCACCGAAACAAGTCTCGCTCTTTATCCCTTAACAAGGCGCTAACGCCATTGCAGCGTTCGGGCGCACTATCAAAGTTGTAACCGCGAATAATCACTAGCGGTTTGCCCTCGCCGCCTTCTCCCTGCAACAAAGCAGCGGCGCTGGCTAACTGATCCGCCACCGCAACTTCAGTGACGAGCAGTGTGCGCCCGTACAAATCTTTATCGCCGCGCCGGTCATCGAGGGCAGCCAAACCGGCGGCACCGAGGGCAAGGCCCGTGGTGCCATTGCGCCAGGCCCGGCCGACGCTGTCGTTGATAATCACCCCCACATGCACACCGTAAGTGCCCTGTATTTGTAGCGCTAAATCGGCGGCAAATTGATCCGGGTTATGGGGTAATAAGAGCACTCGCTCAACCCGATCATCACCCTCTTCACTGTCGGCATGTTGAATATTCGAGGCATCGATACCGGCATTGGCCATGACATAACCGAGCCGGTGTTCGACGATCAGTACACCGGGGCAATGGCGCACCACCGCTGTTGATTCATCGAGAATAACGCTAACAATACGCGGGTCTTTATCAACAGCGATCGCCAACTCTAGTGCCTCGGCCGTGGGTTCAACCTGCTTTAAATCGACATAGCGATTCTCAGCTTTGGAGACAATTTTTTGCGCCAGCACCAGTACATCCCCATCTTCCAGGGTCTGCTGGTTGGCACTGAGGCTTTCTGCAATTAACCGAGCCAGGTCATCACCCGGCTCGACCAAAGGGAAGTCGCTCAGCGCTAAGAGTTGTAACTGAGCCGTCGTCATTTGCACAGGCACTCAGTATTCACTAACGCGGCACTATTTATTAGCGCGGCTCTGGGCAGCACTATGGGGAGCTCACGCAAGATTTAAACCCCGGGTTTGCCAGTAATGCTAAAGCCTGCACCAGGAATTTTGTAACGACGATTGAGAGTAATCAGTACCGATGTCATCGCCTCGGCAACTACTGAGTTGGCGATTGGCCCGGCGTGCCAGCCTTTCATGCCCGCCGCTTCGGTGAGTGAAACCACCAGCGCACAAGCCTCTTTGTTATTACCGCAAATCAGCACATCGCAATCGGGCGCGTGGCTGAGATCGTTCAAATGGGCCGCCGCGACATTTTGATAGGCGGAGACGACTTTCACTTCATCACCCAAAAAGGCCTGGGCCTGTATGCAGGCAGAACCGCCCTCGGGCATTTGCACAGTGCCGACTTTCGGTGGCATTAAAGGCACGGTGACGTCGATGAAGATTTTGCCCTGTACCGCCTCACGAATCGCTTCGAGGGTCGATTGATGATTGGCAAATGGCACGGTCATAACAACCACTTCGCCCGCCGCTGCTGCCGCTTCGTTGGCCATGGCCCGTGCGGGAACAACTAGATTGCGAGCATTCAACTCTTCAGCCGCTGCGGCTGCTTTTTCTTCGGTGCGGGAACCGATAATCACTTCATAGCCCGCCGTTGCCCAGCGCAGGGCGAGGCCACCGCCGAGATCACCACTGCCACCAAGAATTGCGATTACCGGTTTTTTATCAGTACTACTCACTACTATTCACCTTCATTTAAATGAATACCCACCGACATAAGTTGGCGGGTATTCGCTAATAAAATATGTGTCCACCGAAACAGGATTTAAGTCAGCGCTTTAAGCCGAGGCATCACCTCGCTGGCAAACAACTCCATGCCATGACGTGTCCTGCTGGGATCTGCCCCCGGTAGCGACATCATTAATGTCAGATGCGTACCCGGCGATTCTTCATGGGCCGCTAACAACTGTGCCAGCACCGTTTCGGGGCTGCCAATAATAGCCGAGCGACCAAAGCTTTCACAGTAGCGCGTCTTCTTCAGCTCCTCTGGTGAGGGCACAACGCTTTCAGCAACACCGTCACCGGTGGCATCGCCCGACTCTTCCGCCCAGGCCTGATATTCACTCATCACATGATGCAGAGGCTCGGCGCAATCTTCCCAGGCCTGCTCATCGGTTTCTGCCACGTAGCAGATCAGCAGGTGGGCGATATTGAAATCATCCGGATCACGACCGTGGCGACGCAGGGCTTCAATATATTTCAGCCGATGTTCTACTGCGCCGGTCGAGGCCAGGTGGCAACCCAGCCGCGCTGCTCTATCCAGTGCTTTATCGCCCCGCGCACCCACCCAAACAGGGAAAGGCTGCTGCACCGGCGGTGGAAAAAGCTGCACATCGGTGTACTGATTAAAACGGCCATCGTGGCTGACTTTTTCACCGTTTAACATCGACTGCACCAGCGGCAAGCCCTCAGCCAGGCGTGCGCCCCGCTCCTTTGAGCTAATGCCCATGCCGGTAAATTCACCCGGGCGATAACCCAGACCCATACCGAGATCAAAGCGGCCATTGGAGATCACATCCACTGTGGCCGCATCTTCCGCAACTCGCACCGGATTGTGCAGCGGTAATAAAAGTACATAAGTACCAATTCGCACTCGCTCGGTACGGGCCGCAATAGCCGCCGCGATGGGCAGTACCGAAGGTGAATAACCGTCTTCAACAAAGTGGTGTTCACTAAGCCACACATGGTCGTAACCGAGGGTTTCAGCGGCAACAGCGTGGTCTAGTTCATGGCGGTAAATCGTCGCCCAGTCTGTGCTGTTAAAGGGCGGATTGCGGAACATAAAAAGAATGCCGATATCGAGCATGGTTAAACTCCCTGGATATATTATTTTTATAAAAGTCCACGTTATAGGCCTCGCGGCTTTTTTACAATATCTATCTAACAGTCTCAAAGTTATTGTTTAAGCCCACTATTCTCACGCTGAAGAAGCCCTTGAATATAGTACTAGTACAGACTACTATTGTTCGCACTAGTACTATATTGCGAGCATTATGACGCCATGGATAACAAACATCTTCTAGCGACCATCCGCCAGTTAGCCCTGTGCTACCAGGCCTTTGACCGCTTCTCAACAAAACAATTACAAGGTAGCGGCTTAAGCCATCGGCAATTTGACATCATTGCCACCCTGGGAAATACACAAGGCATGTCACCGAAAGAATTAGGCGAGAGAACCCTGATTACCAAGGGCACGCTAACCGGCGTCATCAATCGACTGGAGGACAAAAACCTGGTGCAGCGCATCCCCAGCCCCCTGGACGGTAGAAGTCAGATCATCCAACTCACGCCCGCTGGCGAAGCTCAGTTCGATGAAATATTCCCGCTGCTTCTTACCGCAATGAGAAAAGTCTTTGCCAACTTCAAGGCCAGTGATTACCAGCGTGTGCAGAATGCACTGCAGGACTTGCGCGCTGTTTTTATCAACGAAAAGGTTGGCAAAGATATTGATGGGGACAGCCAATGAATTACACCCGTACGGCCATAATTCTGCACTGGCTAGTCGCACTATTAATCTTCATCGCTTTTCCGCTGGGCATCTATATGCATGAGCTAGCGTTATCGCCCACCAAACTGAAACTCTACAGTTACCACAAATGGATCGGGGTCACGGTGTTTACATTGAGCCTGCTCCGGCTGCTGTGGCGCACCACACATCAACCACCTCCCCTGCCTTCGTCGATCACTCGCTGGCAACAACGCGCCGCCCGCATCGCACACTACCTGCTGTACGCACTATTAATTGCGGTACCCGTCTCCGGTTGGTTGATGAGTTCCGCGAAGGGGGTACAGACAGTGTGGTTTGGCCTGCTGCCCCTGCCCGACATGGTGCCCAGAGATAAGTCCCTGGGCGAATTACTCAAGACCGTGCATCTGGGGCTGAACATCACCCTGCTAACACTTGTCGTGGTGCATTTACTGGCCGGGCTTAAACACCACTTCATCGATGGCGACAAAATCATGTCGCGCATGTTTTTTAGCAACAAGGTGAAATCATTATGAAACCCTTCTATTTAGCGAACTATTTAGCCCTATCATTGCTTTTAGCCAGCCTTAGCAGTCAGGCGCTTGAGTACCGAGGTCTGCTCGCTGAGCAGAGCACACTGAGCTTCACCTATCGGCAAATGGGCGTGCCAATGAAGGGCGACTTCAGCCGTTTTACTGCCCAAATTGCCTACGACCCGGCTCAGCCCACCACTGCCAGCGCTCGCTTTGAGGTCGACCTTAAAAGCATTGACGTCGGCTATAGCGATGGCAACGATGAAATACTCAAGGCCGATTGGCTCGACACCAGCAAGTACCCAACAGCCCATTTTATTTCCAAAGAAATCACCCCTCTCGATAACAATACATTGGCGATAAAAGGTGAGCTAAATATCAAGGGTAAAACCCTGGCTGTCACCGCGCCGTTGACGATAACAAAAAAAGGGAACACTCAGATATTCAGCGGCAGCCTGCCAATAAACCGCCTCAACTTTGCCATTGGTGAGGGTCTCTGGTCCGACCTCAATGTAGTGGCCAACGAAATCACCATTCACTTTCACCTCGTCACCGCGAACGAATATTAAACAGCCTCGCCCATAAACACCCAAAGGAGAAACACATGAAAAACACCCTACCTCTAGCCTTCGCCGCCATCCTTTCAGGCAGTGCCATTGCAGCACCGACGACCTATGTGATTGAAGGCTCCCACACCATGCCGCGCTTCGAATACAGCCATTTTGGTTATTCGACCCAACAGAGTCGTTTTGATAAAACCAGCGGTGAAATAACCATCGACCGAGCGGCAAAAAAAGGGTCACTCAATATCACCATTGATGCCACATCGATCAACACCGGCTACGCCCTTTTTAACCAGCATATTCAGGACAAAGATTTTTTCGACACAGCAAACTTTCCAACAATTACCTTCCAATCCGAAGACCTGGTCTTTGCTGGCGAGCAGATCACTGCGGTTAATGGCAAGCTCACCATCAAGGGTATCAGCCAGCCTGTCACCCTGACCCTGAGCTCCTTCCTCTGCATGCCCCACCCGATGCTAAAACGAGAGGCCTGTGGTGCCACCGCCACAGCTACCGTGAAGCGCTCGGACTTTAATATGGGCAAACATACACCCTATGTCAGTGATGAAGTTTTACTGACTATCCCTGTCGAAGCGATTAAGCAAGAGGACTAAAGTGCCCTTGTCGTCGATTAAACCGCACCAGCCCTAACCCTTATCCGCACGGGAGAATAGCCAATAATTTAAAGACTCGCTATTCTTCCGGCGTATGCATTGCACGGCACGCCGCCCAAACAACAACAATAAAAAACCAACAAACCCTTTGTTCCAAGCTTGCAGGCCAGGCTATCGACCCCCTATGCCAAGCTCACTCTCTACGTTTAAATAGCGGATTGTGGAACATAAAAAAATGCCGTTAGAGGGCTTCGGCCTTTTTAACCTGAAGTCAGGCCCTGTTATAAATTTATTATTGTCGACGGCATCCTTATGGGCATGGCTAGTTTTTTTACCCCAGGCTTAGTCAATAACAACTATTCGCGCAATCAATAACTTTAATAAAAAGGAGCGATCATGAAAGAATTAAGCACCACCGTATTCGCCGACGATTTGGTTTTCCTCGAGGGCCCACGCTGGCGCGATGACAAACTGTGGACATCAGACATGCACGGCCACGCGGTCTACACGCTGACCATGAATGGCCAGCGAACAAAGGTTATTGATGTGCCCGGCCAGCCCTCGGGTCTCGGCTTTTTGCCCAACGGCACACCGTTAATTGTGTCGATGCACGACCGCAAACTAATGAAGCTGATTGACGGAAAGCTCGAACTGCACGCTGACCTGTCGACCCTCTGCCCCTATGAAATCAACGACATGGTGGTCGATAAAAAGGGTAACGCCTACATCGGCAATATCGGTTTTAATATTTTCAAAAAGGAAAAATTCAAGCCGACGAATTTTGTATTAGTGACACCCGACGGCCAAGCCCGCGAAGTCGCCACCGACCTCCACGTACCCAACGGCCCGGTGATTACGCCCGACGGTAAAACACTCATCGTCGCTGAATCCTGGGCGAAAAGGCTGACGGCTTTTACTATCGATGACGATGGCTCATTGAGTGATCGCCGAATATTTGCCGATTTAGGTGATGCCGCGCCCGATGGTATTTGTCTCGATGCCGAGGGGGCTGTATGGCTCGCGGCCTTTAATCAGGATAATTTTCTTCGTGTGCTTGAGGGCGGTGAAGTGACTCATCGCGTTAAAGTTGTCGACCGCTATCCCGTCGCCTGTACGCTTGGTGGCCCCGATGGCCGCACTCTGTTCGGCTTAACCTACCAGGGTTCGATTCAAGATATTGGTGCGGGTAAGGCGGCATCGCGAATCGAAATAGCCACTGTAGATGTACCCGGTAGCGGCTCGCCTTAGGCGTGGGAAAATAGCCAGTAATTCCGTACTATGATCTTGTACCACTACGCTAATGTTTAAATACGTGCTATCAGCAACATATTTTAGCCCTGAATAAATCGACCGCATAAAAATAGCGGTCGATTTATTCAGGCTAACAAGTACTTATCCCAACTTAGCGGCTAACACCAACATTAAAGATCATAAGAAAGTGTCATTTTTATATTTCTTCCTGGCTCAAAATCCTGAAGGTTTAACGAACCAAAACGAGGGTGAATACTGACACCGGTACGCGAAGATTGGGACGCATAAAATTCGTCGAAGATATTATCAACACCTAGCGTGAATGCCAGGCCATGGACGGCATTAGGCTGCCAACGCAGGGAAACATTGTGTACATCAAAGCCTTTTTTACTGTTATCAAAAGAGGCACCACCGAGGTCTTTATGTGCATCCAGATTACTCACAATCAAAGAATCCCAGTGTAATGCCAGGCCTTGAGAGGGAATATTGTAGTCAATATTGATGCTGACGGTATCACCCTGTTGACGATCTAATCGCGCACCATCCGTATTAGAGTATTCAGCTTCAGCGTCCAGGTCGCTTTTAGAAATAGAGTAGCTAATCAAGGTACGCAATTGACCAATAGTGTAACCAAGATAAGCCTCCGTACCATAAACCCGCATATCACCAATATTGTCTTTCCAGCTACGCCCCCCTACCGATGGCGGCGGCGTTGCATAGTCGTAAATATAATCATCAATATCCGTTTGGAACACAGTGATGCCCGCAAGAAAATTATCTGCGCCAAACACAGCATCTTCGAACATCAGGGAAAACTCAGTATTGAGCCCCGTTTCTTCTTTAATACCGGGGTTGGCCGTGTCATGAAGGCCTGCGCCCGTAAACACCTCACCAATTTCTGGCCCTTTAAAAAGCTGTGTCGTACTGAGTTTTAGTAGCAAGGCATGACTTAATTCATACTCTGCCGCCAAAGCTCCACTGATTTTGTCAAAGCCATCATCGACGACAGCTGAGTCGATGTCGTAGCTGTCGTAGCGAATACCGGGTATCAATGCCAACCGATCGGTTACCTGTATCAAGTCCTGAATAAAAATCGCCTGACTCGTGGCTTTCTCACTACCATTCTCAGACGTGCCCTTTAAATAGCTGGCCTTGTAGTCAGTATCGTAGCGAATAATTTCTGCACCGTAGGTGAGGATATGCATATCTAATGCGCTTTCTGCCAACAAGTTAAAGCCGCTGTTTTCTGCTTCTCCTTCAATATACCCTGCCGAATTGGCAAAACGCGGGTTAATAAGCCAGCCTGTTTCATCACGTTTTAATGTGCTGTCATTGTCAAACAAAGTGGCTTTTAATTGCGAATGCCCGCCCCACTCCAACTTATAATTAAGGCTCAGCGTGTCCCGTGAAAACTCCGTTGGCCATAGTAGCGGGATGGCCAAATTGTTGGCGATGCCGATACCCGTTGCCAGGCCCATGTCGGGGCGCTGACTGTAGTCGCCTTCATCTTCATAGGATTCATACCCCAGTTCTAACCGTTGGCTATCGGATATATTCCAGCCAAATTTGATCAAGCTATCATCGAGATCACCTGCCAAACCTTTTACGCTACCATTGGTTCCGGGAATCTCATTGCCATCACCACCTACAATTTTATTACCGCCCACTTCATAGTTGTCTCGATCGACAGAATTATAATAAGCCAGCACATCCAGACTTTTTGTTAGCTGGCCATAAGCGGTAACAGCATTACTGGTACCAGAATTATCACCATAGGACGTTTGCAGCCGGGCGCCAAACCTCTCGCCATCGCGCAATAGCTCATTCGCTGATTTTGTTTCGAAGCGCACCGCGCCACCTAAACCACCGTCAATAATAGAGTTGCTTCCAACCTGAACATCCACTGATTTAAGAATGTCAGCGTGTATTTGTAGATTACCCATATGGTGGTACATGTAAGTATTCTGGTTTGCGCCATCGATGCTAATGCGCAAGTCCTTGTCATCCATGCTGCGAATAGTGATGCGCTGATTGAGTGAATGCGCGCCACCCACATCAACGCCCGGAATTGTGCGCAGTAAATCACTGACATGATCGGCTTGTTTAATGGCCAGCGTGTCTTCAGCTATCCCTATGGAAGACGCACTCACCTGGGTGCCCCACACGGTGACACTTTCAATTTCAAGGGGCGTGGGTGAGCTATCAGAGATGTGCTCTTCTTGCTCCGCAAAGGTGTAACTGGACGTCGATATTGATAGTACTAATAACCCAAAACAGCTGAGTTTCGTTGGTTTTACGTTTTCCATAAGGGTTTTCTCTGTGCACTAATAACTCAATGAGCGGGCATACTACACCTTGATGATACTGATTATCAATACCATTCGCGTTTATAAGAGACCAGAGCAACCAGCCCTTTCAGCTGTCGGCGTGTACATTGCTATAAATAGAGGTTTTGGAAACCCGGCATTAAATAAAGGCCAGGCAGCAGGAGAAAGAGTCGTTAAATAATTTTTAAAAAAGGAGTTTTTCCACGCAAAAAACAGTAAAACCATCAGAACGCGAGCGAAACAATCATGAGAAAGCGACTAAAGAAGGGTCAAAATATCACTATAAAAACAGTGCTATTAATAGAAAAAACAAAAGACTCGCTGCGTAAAATTTTATTCCCCACTAGCAGTGAGGAAGTAAACATTACGTTTATCCCTCCCTGAATGTGAATTAAAGGTCTCATCAACCATCCTTATTAATAGGCTCATTCGCAGGCTTGGGGCCAAGCTTGGCAGGAATAAACATCGCTAAAAACAACACCGGCACCACCACCCAGATACACACAATAAAGGTATCGTTAAGCCCCAGAGTGGAGGCCTGAACAGTCGCCAGATGCTCCGTCATCGCCCACATTGCCTGTTCATTGCCTGCACTCAATTGCTCGAGGGGAGCGAAAGCTTCACTTAATGCCGGGTTAAGAGGGTTCAAATCTTCCACCAGGCGCTGTCGATGAAAGGCCGTGCGCGACTGCCAAATACTAATGCCCACGGCAATCCCGACACTGGTGGCAATGGTGCGGAAAAAGTTGAAAAAGCTGGCCGCCGAGGCAGTTCTCTCTTGCGACACGGAGCCCAATGAAATGACCATTAGTGGAGGAAACATCAAGGTGAACCCAATACCCATCACTACGCGAGCCCAGATAAATTGTTCAAAGGTTGAATCGGTGGTTGATTGGGCCTGTAGATAAATCGCATACATCATCGCCAACGTGCCGGAAATAATCAGGTAGCGTAAATTGAGCCGGCCAATATTTTTACCCACCATCATCATGCCGACAATGGGCAGCACACTGGTGCCCGCCATCACCAGGCCCGACAGTGTTGCGGTGTAACCCAGGGCCGACTGCATCCAGATAGGATAAAGCACGGTGCTGGCAAAATAAGTGAAGTTAAAAATCACGCCCATGATGGACGCAATGACGAACACGGGGATTTTAAACAAACTGTAATCGATAATCGGATGGGGCTCGCGGCGCTCCCAAATCACATAGCCAATGAAGGCAATAACGGCGATATTGAGCATTAATCGAATATCCGCCGAGGCCAGCCAGTCAAGTTCGTGCCCCTTGTCGAGCACCAGCTGAAACAACAGCACCGTGCTTGCCAACAGGAACATACCTACCGCATCGACCGGCACCTTTTGAATGGGCGTTTCCATATGGCTCATGCTGGTCCAGACAATCCACGCGGCGAGAAAACCGATGGGGATATTCAGGTAAAAAATCCACGGCCAGCCAATACCATCAGTAATAACGCCGCCTAAAACCGGGCCGAGCACTGGCGCAATGGTCGAGGCGATACTCCATAAACCGATGGCCATGCCGTGCTTCTCAGGCGGGAATATACGCAGTAAAACGGTTTGCGACAGGGGCACAATCAAACCGCTAGACAGACCTTGCAGGGCGCGAAAAAACACCAGCATTTCCATACTAGTGCTCATGCCGCAGGCCCAGGAGGTCAACGAAAACATCATTACGGATACGGTAAACGTACGCACCTCGCCGTAACGTTTGCACACCCACGGGGTGAGCGGTAAAACAATCGCCAGACACACACTGTAGATGGTGAGAATCCAGGTGCCCTGCGATGGCGACGCACCCAGGGTGCCGGAAATAGACGGCACCGCCACCACGGCAATGGTGAGGTCGAGTACATTCATAAAGTTAGCGGCAGTAATCGCAAATGCCGTAATCATTAAGGGTAAACGTGGGATTTGTGCGGGCGGGGCTGCTGCCGTAACTGCTGTCATAGATTGCCTGTATCTCAATGCCATAGCTGACCGGGTCATCTCGAGGCGAGAATCAAAACTAAAGCAGGCAATTGAAACGGGTGTTTATAAATTGTAGGAGGCAGGAGGTTATCGGCAGCCCGTTGACAAGTCAACGTTTATTGTCAATCTCTTTACTTAAGTGAGGAATTTACGGTGAGAAGTGAGGGGTTTTTAAAAGTTAAAGTGAATGCCGGAGTTGCAGGAAAATAACAAAGAAAGGAAGTTAAGGGTCGCGTTGAAACGACCCTTAACGGGCAATCAACTTCTAACAATCAACTACCGAAAACGCCCTTCTCTTTCATCGCCTGAATTTGCTCAGGTGTGAAGCCCAGCTCCAGCGCGACAGCCTCGTTATCAGCACCCAGCTCAGGAGCCAAAAAGTTCACCTTCCCCGGCTCATTCTTAAACTTAATGGGAATACCAATATGCTCGCGGCCCTGCTCGTCTTCAATAATCATTTCCCGTGCACGGATTTGCGGATCATCCGCCCCCTCACGTAAATTGTTGACCGGTGCAAAGGCCGCTTCAACTCCGTCGAACCAGACAACCCACTCGGCCTGGGTTTTCGTCAGGAAGGTTTCCGTGAGGAATTCCTTTACCAGGTTCTGAGTCGGCCCGGGAGGCGGCTCGCAGAAAGGAATTAAATCGGGGCGTTCCATTTTATTCAGCACTTCAATAGCGAAATGCATTTCAGACGCACCCAGCACCACGTATTTATTATCTTTGGTTTCGTAGATGTTATACATCGCATAACCACCCCAGGTGCGCTCCTCTTTCACCACCGGCGGCTTTTTCTCGCTAAACACCGTACCCATATTATTCGGCACACAGGCGATTAATGAATCCATCATCGCCAGATCAATATAGTCACCCTCGCCCGTTTCCTTGCGACGCAACAGGGCCATTAGCACACCCGACAGGCCCATCATCGAACAGAGCATGTCAGCATTGGGAATAGCCGGAATCGCCGGCTTGCCATCGAAACCCAAATTAACACTGAGAATACCGGCATAAGCCTCGGTCGCCAGATCGTGGGCGGGCTTCTTAATGTAGGGGCCAGTCTGGCCGAAGGCCGACAGAGAGGCGTAAACAATGCCGGGATTGCGGGCTTTAATGGACTCATAATCAACACCCAAACGGGCAGCAACACCGGGGCGGAAGGCTTCAATCACCACATCGGCAGACTCGGCCAGCTTAAGGGCCATCTCTTTGCCCTCATCCGTTTTCAAATTGAGCTGAATACTTTTCTTGCCGCGATGAGTGTTGGAAAAATACACCGTCATGCCGTCGATCTTGGGGCCAATCTCACGATTTGGCTCGCCGCCGTTAATAGGCTCGAGTTTAATCACCTCAGCGCCGTGGTCAGCCATCATCTGCGTCAGCAGCGGCCCCGGTAAAAACAGCGATAAATCGAGAACTTTAATACCTTCCAGTTTCATGCAATACACCTTTATAACGTAAGACAACAGAGCGAAGCGACGATGGGCCGGTGCAAACGCGAACAAGAATGCACCGGCATTCCGGGCGGCAAGGATATTAGCCTGAGGGCTGCCTGTCTACGCCTTCGATTTGCAGCCCCTTGCCCCAGCCCCTATTATGACGGCCCCTTATTCATACCCCTCTATATTTCTCAAAACTGAGGGAGAGACAACTTACCCTTGCTGGGAGCAAATCGAACCATGACTATAGAAGCAATACTTTGGGATTTCGGCGGTGTTATCACCTCCTCCCCCTTCGAATCCTTTAATCGTTTTGAAGAGAAAAACGGCTACTCGAAAGACTTTATTCGCGGCATTAACTCCACCAACCCCGAAACCAATGCCTGGGCACTGTTTGAATCCAGCCAAATATCGGTCGAAGAATTTGACGGCGCTTTCGAAAAAGAATCCCGCGCCGCCGGCCATGTCATTACCGGTAACGAAGTCATTAAACTGCTCGCCGGCAATGTGCGCCCACGCATGATCGAAGTGCTTAAGCGCTGCAAGCAGGACTATAAAATATCCTGCCTCACCAACAACGTGCGCGCCGGCAAGGGCCCAGGCATGTCTCGCTCACCAGAAAATGCCGCCGAAGTGAAAGCCGCGATGAGCCTCTTCGACTACGTTATCGAATCAAGTAAAGAAGGCATGCGCAAACCCCAGCCTGAGATTTACCTGCTCGCCTGTGAGCGCATGGGTGTAGACCCAGCCAATGTGGTGTATCTCGATGACCTGGGGATTAACCTGAAGCCTGCGCGGAAACTGGGTATGACGACGATTAAAGTGTTGTCGCAGGATCAGGCGATTGAAGATTTGAGTGCGGTGTTGGGTATTGGTTTATAAATAGGATTGGTGGGGCACGACTTAAACGAGGGCTTTCACGTTATTAACGCCCGCCTCAACTGCCGTAGGCCAATGGTGCCTTTTGTACATTTTTTACACAAAAGGTGACAGTGACCGGAGGTCAGATTGCAGGCGCTTGCTCAGCCGTTACATGCTAGCTTCACGATTTAGAGCATCTGAAGCCCACTGATTAATACTTAAGCCACTTAACTCTGCAGCAGTCGCAACTGCTGCATGTATTTCCGGGCGCAACCTAAGCATGAGTTTGCCAGAATATGGCTTTTGAGGTGTTTTATCCACCGCTTTACAGGTTTCTAAGTAGTCTTCAACAGCCTCTTCAAATGCTTCTTTTAATTCAGAAACAGACTCACCATGAAAGCCAACCGTATCTTGAATACCCGCAATATGGCCAATAAAACACTCATCTTCAGAGCTAAACTCAATACGAGCAGCGTAGCCTTGGTAGCTTAAAGAATTATTCATGGTTCAACTCCCAATTGTTTAAGAAATGTGCGCGCATTCCTTACCTGGTAGGGTAAGGCTTCTTTTTTAGGATGAGGTCGATGAAACGTAGCAATGATGCCATCTTTATGGAATCTTACTCGAGAGCCATTACCTTCAATCACATCTGCACCGGCAGATATAAGAAGAGATTCAATCTCCTTCCACACCATTGAGGCAGAAACCGGATCTTTAAAGATCGTAGCAAGTGTGCGCTTTTGTTTAGAGTTCATTAGCCAATGATATCACGAAACGATATCATCACAAGGGCGCGATTTGAGGACTGGACGCCTTTAGAACGCGATTGCTGGAGCTACTAAGCAGCGGAAAAAATCTATGGAAAACCTATGGGGTCAGGACTCGATTAATTTCACCCTTCAGGCAGTTTTCTGACTGGCGACCCCCTCCTCTTAGCCTTGGAAACACCGGTCGCATATCGATAACAGGTACGTTCCGAGTCAATCAGCGTGGCTTTGTAACGCCCTCCCCATAGGCTGCCAGTACGTTTTTAGGGTGGGTGTCCTAGCTAAGTTTCAAATTGACCGCTTGGGCTTTGTTAACTCATGCCGCTGCCGTGTTTAACGATATGGATTCAGAAACGACAGTTATTAATTTCCGTGCTGCTCTTATAGCCTCTTCTAGCTCGCGAAATGTCACATTTACTCCAGTGCTGTGTGCCACATCATGGCGGCCAGATACTGCATTGTTGTAAATTGTTACATCTTTATCATCAATATTGTTATTCAAGTATTCCTTAGCTTCCCTTCCAAAATGGCCGACAAATCCCGCGACCTCACCTTTTCCTATGCTTCGCAATACTTTCTTACAAGTGGCTACAGCATAGTTTTTCAATGCTATGTCATCAGCAATATCAGCTCTTCTCTCTACAACGCCATATATTTCTTGCTGGACATCTGCACACATAATCACCAGGATATGCTGAGTAAGATAAGACTCAATCTCTGAACCCCAAGCATTACTTACATTTAAATGTTCTTGGCAATTATCAAACGCCAGTTGTGTCCTAAGGAGTAGGTTTTCCATAAGAATTCCTTAGCCCGCAAATATATCTAGCGTACGCTGAAATCTTAGGTATAAAGTTTTCCCGTCACTTGTGTTAATAGTTGCGGTTTCCAAAAAATCAGGGTCTGTTACTAATAACTGGTATCCTGTAACTAGGTTCCCGTTATCACCGAGTTCAGCCACCGCGTTAAATATTGAGTCCATTGCTGCATAGTTAATCCGCCCCCTTAGATGAAACGGCTTTTCCGGCAATTGATTGGCGATAATCTCACATGTGTTTGTAAATATTTCCCTAAGTTCATTAAGCTTCGCATCACGTTTGTTGGTGTCCATTTTCTTGATTTTAGCCATAAATCCGTTCAAATAACCCTTCATTGGCTTATCATATTCTTTCCATGACTCATGGAGAGATAAACACCTTAATACAAGCTCCACATCTCTAAGGCGCTTATCCATTTTTGGTTTGAAAATCATCTTGCGCCAATTCTCATCACCATTAAGCTCTTCAAGCAAAGCAAACAGCTCACCAAAATAAACGCATTTCCGTATTTCCATCGGATTAAGGTTTATACCGCCGGTATTTAATCGTTCAAAGATATGATAAATACTTGAATCATCCTCCGGGTCTAATTGCTGGACAACAGTTGCTCGCAAAACAGTGTCATTTAGCTGAAATCGGTCACTATCCTCAAGGTCTGTGTACGTTTTACCTTCCCATTTAGGAAGAACATTTTTTAATCTAAATATTTTTTCGTCGAATTCATTTTTAAAAAATCTGATGGCAGACAAAATTCTTTGCTGTCCATCAATCACAGCAAGCTTGTTGGATTTTCTATCCTTGTACAAAAAAACTCCAGGCACCGGAAGGCCTAGAAGAAATGACTCAATTAACTTACTTGCTTTAACTTGATCCCAGACATAGCTCCTTTGAAACTCAGGTATCTCAATCTGTCCTTCATCCCATTTATCAAGATATCCCTTGAGGGTTATATCAGCCGGGTACGAATTAATTTGATACGAGAATACATCTTGCTCTTGATCTTCACTCTCTTCTGTTTCATCAACTACCCATTCTTCCATCATTTTCAATCCTCAAATTTCATATCTGTGTTTAGTTTCGAGGGTTAACCCCTATGTAGCCGGCAGTTTTTGGACAACCGGAACTTGCCCTAGTACGTCTTATGCCATTTTCTGATAATGATGAAAGTCTTGAATGCTCTTAAACTCATCTTTTTATGATTCTTGTACCTTATATAAATCCCAGCGAACTTGTAGATTTAGCCAGAAATCAGCGGAAACATTGAAGAACCGAGCAAGACGCAAAGCCGTACTTGGCGTAACACCACGTTTTGATTAACCAGCTCGTTAACACGCTGATAGGGAACATGGATGGCATCGGCCAGTTCTCGCTGAGTAATTCCCATTGGCATCAAAAACTCTTCAAGTAGTATTTCACCCGGGTGAGTGGGTGCTCTTTTAGTGGGTATGAGAACCATGGTGTCACCTCTAGTGATAATCCGAAAGGGTCTACTAAACTAATGTGCCCTTCAGATAATATCTTAAACCTCGATACCTGGCTCCCTAATCATCGTACTTCGGCGCGATACGCAGGTGCTGCACCTTCTCACCATTTTTCAAATGACATTCAAAAATCTCATCGATATCTTCTTTCGAATGGTAGCGATACCACGTCTCGTTGGGGTAGACCACCATCACCGGCCCCAGGGCACAGCGGCCGAGGCAACCAGCACGATTGATACTCAAGCCACCGGGGCCATTCAGCTTTTCTTCTTTAATCCGCTTTTTCAAATGGGTTCGCAACTCACTGGCGCCATGATCTTCACAACTGGCGCGGCCATCGCTGCGCTGATTGGTGCAGATAAAAACGTGCTGTTTAAAATATGACATTCATCCCTTCCCTTTCAACCAATAAGCCATGTTAGCAGTTTGTTGAATAGCCCCTATTTTTAAGACAAGTTCTACTCCCATTGGTAAGGTATCAAACGCGCTGACAAATAGTCAGTGGTGGGGAGGGCCGCACTAGCTTGCCACGACAGTAGCCACCCAGGTTTTCAGATCGAATATAACCTTGAAGGCTTTAGCTTTGTCTAGGTTCGACAATATGAAGTGACATCAAGCGCTGTAGTTTCTTCGCATCCGGGTCCGAGGTTCTAGCTTCCCTACACGCTTTGGCCATGCCGTCCCCAGATATTGCGGCCCACTCGATAGCGAAGTTATTCAAGTCGGCAAGCTGATTAAGAAGAACCCGCTGAGCCCTGCCATTCCCCTCTCTAAAGGGGTGAATCATATTGATCTTACCCAGGTAATACCCTGCCCTTTTACCAAATTCTTCTGAAACCATGCCCTGGAGCAGGTTTTCATTGTGAAGCTGTGTGAAAACATCGGACGCAGTGTCGATAATCAAGCTATGCGGGAGAAATAGCTTTCCACCTTTCATGATTTCAGTTTGGCGAAGCTCTCCAGCAAATGGGTAGACATCCTCAAAAATACGGAAGTGGACTGTCTGAAGGTGAGCCAGGTCAACGGTGCCCGGTACAGGGTCAGCTACCAACTCGGCCAGCGTAAGCTGAGTCAGTTGCTCTTCGGCCTTATTGAGTGATTGTGTATCGGTAAAACCCAGTAGGTTTTTGAGGCATTGTGAATGCTCGATACGATAGGGGTCGTCTTCGCGGAGGTCGTATTGTGAATATTGATCCATCAGATCAGGGCACTATAGGGTTAGCTAACAACCTGAGAAGCGTTGCTAGCACGAAACTGAGCGACCAGTTTTCGGCGTAGCGCCTTGGCGTCGACTTTTCCATCAATGATGTCAGAGATGGTTCTTTCCTCGCGAGCAGAGACACGTATACCTTCAATCCGGCAGGAGCCAGCCACCTGGGAGGCGAGATATTTAGAGGTAAATACGTGATGAGCCATAAGCGATCTCTGCAACAATGAGCTCATCTTAGCGCCGGGCTTCTTTTTCTGCAAACCAGAAGGTATTAGTGGCCAAAGCGGATTGATTGCAGTGCCAATGACACTCTCACAAGCTGGCTAGCACGGTGAGCAACGCGTACCATCTGCCCTCCAACTTATTACAAGCGAGGCGACCATGTCTTACCAGGCCATTAAATTTCAACGCGAAGGCAGTATTGCCCGCATCACCCTCGCCCGCCCCGAAGCGGCCAATGCGTTGAATTTTGCTATGGGTGAAGAGCTTTACGAGGTTGCTCAGATTTGTGCCAACGATGCGGGCATCCGCGCGGTGATTCTCGATGCCGAGGGCAAACTCTTCTGTGCCGGTGGCGATGTTGTGACCTTTGCCGAGGCAGGCGACGAACTGCCCGCCACCTTGCGGCGCTTGCTCGACAGCTTTCACCCGGCGGTCGAAACCCTGTCGTCAATGAATGCGCCCGTTATTGCCGCTGTGCAGGGCGTTGCTGCGGGTGCCGGTCTGTCGTTGTTGAGTTCGTGCAGTCTTGTGATTGCCAGTGACAACGCCAGCTTCACCATGGCCTACACCGGCATTGGCATGACCCCCGACGGTAGCGCCACTTATTACCTGCCCCGCCAGATTGGCCTGCGCAGAGCGGAAGAAATGATGATCACCAACCGCCGTTTAAGTGCCGTAGAGGCGGTAGAATGGGGTTTAATCAATCAGTGTGTTGCCGGCGACGAACTCACCAGCACCGTACAAAGCCTGGCTGACAAACTGGCTAGCGGCCCCACCATCGCCTTCGGCCGCACCCGTCAGTTGTTGATGGACAGCTTCGACAATAATTTTAGCCAACAACTGAAAGCCGAAGAAGAAGGCATTATCGCCATGGGGCGAACCCGTGATGGCCTCGGCGGTGTGGCGTCGTTTAAAGACAGAAAGAAACCAGAATTTAACGGCGAATAAAAATTCGTAAATTATCGAAAGGCTTTATGCCCATAACCTCATTTTAATAAAGGACGTTTCAGTGCCAAAAGCGAGTGAATTAAAAAAAGGCCATGTTGTTGAAATTAATAACGCACCCCATTCTGTTAAACAGGTAGAGGCGAAAAGCCCCTCCTCTCGCGGTGCGGCGACACTTTATAAAATACGCTTCACCAACCTCAAAACCCGACAAAAACTGGATGAGTCCTATAAGGGTGACGACTTTCTAAAAGAAGCCGACTGCGTTCGAATGACGCTGCAGTACTCCTACCTCGACGGAGACACCTACATGTTTATGAATTCCGAGGACTACAGCCAGTACGGCCTCAATAGCGACGAAATTGAAGATCAGCTCGTCTACATTAGCGAGGGGCTGGAAGATATCACCGGCCTGGTAATGGACGGCGCACTACTCGGCATAGAGCTGCCTCAATCGGTCGCGCTGAAGGTGGTGGATACCGCTCCCGGTATTAAAGGCTCCACCGCTGCCGGGCGCACCAAACCGGCAACCCTCACCACTGGGCTGGAAATACAGGTGCCGGAATATTTAGAACCCGGTGAAATTGTGAAAGTGAATACGGTGACGGGCAAGTTTATGTCTCGTGCTTAAGCCTGTTTATTCAATCAACAATGATATTTGAAATATACACCTGATAAGAAGAAAACATCGCTCAGAAAAGGAAAGGTAAAATGCTAGCAACCATAACCACGCCTCGTATCATGCTTATCGGTGGCGGCGCAGTCGGCGAGATCGCCGATGTCATGACCAAACTTGGCTGCAGCAAACCCCTATTGGTCACCGACCCCTATATGCGCGACAGCGGCAAAGCAGCCCATGTTACCGACGTGTTGGCTGCCGCTAGTATTCAGTGGGAAACATTTGCAGACACCGTACCGGAGCCAACAGACGACGTAGTAATTACCGGTGCCGAAATTATTAACCAGGGCGACTTCGACTGCGTGATCGCCCTCGGTGGCGGCAGCCCCATCGACACCGCTAAAGCCATGACTCTGCTGGCACACGGTGGCGGCACGATTCGCGATTACAAAGTACCCTACCAGGCCAACGAAAGCGGCCTGCCAATTATTGCCATTCCGACGACTGCAGGCACCGGCTCTGAAGTGACTAAAGTTACGGTGATTACCGATAAAGCCAGCGATGAAAAAATGCTGATCATGGGCCTGGGCTGCCTGCCTGCAGCAGCCATTGTCGACTATGAACTAACCTATAGCGTGCCCTATCGCACCACGGCCGATACCGGCATCGACAGTTTGACCCACGCCATAGAGGCCTACGTTAGCGCCAAGCACAACCCACATACAGACACCCTGGCGCTATCGGCTATGGGATTAATCGCCCGCAATATTCGTAGCGCCTGTAATGAGCCCGACAATAAGGCCGCCCGCGAGGCGATGATGTTGGCTGCGACGCAGGCTGGCATGGCGTTTTCCAACGCCTCTGTTTGTTTGGTACACGGCATGAGCCGGCCCATCGGTGCTTTCTTTCACGTCGCCCACGGCCTCAGCAATGCCATGCTATTACCTGCCGTCACGGCTTTTTCAGCCGGGGCTGCCATGGAACGTTACGCCGATTGCGCCCGAGCGATGGGATTAGTGAAACGCGGCAGTGATACCGACGCAGCGGTAACAGGCTTGCTCAAGGAATTACGTCAATTGAATAAAGATTTAAAAGTACCGTCACCGAAAGAATACGGCATTGATGAAAAGGATTATTTCTCGCTGCTCAATACCATGGCCGAACAGGCGCTGGCTTCTGGCTCACCAAACAACAATCCTAAAGTACCAACCGTAGAGGAGATGGCCGCGCTTTATAAGGAAGTGTGGGAAGCTTAGTGCGTACTCATTAAGCCCCGCCGCCACAACCACAGCCCCGCCACTGCGCTAATTCATCGAGTTCTGCCAATTCCTCTTCGGGGCTAAGGCTATTTTGGTACGCCGCAAAGTGTGCCTTCGGGTCGGAAGATACCAACCATGAAGCATCGCTGTTTTGGGCCAGTGATTTTAACGCGTCGTACCAACGTAAAAAGTCTTGTGAATACTCAGACACGGTCATTTCGAATAGCCCCACAACTCAAGCTGCATTATAAATGCAGTACCTGTCTCACCTTTCAATTTCAATTTTTACCGGAATCCAGTGGTATTGAATTTGATTAAGAGTCCCTGCGGATTTAAGCCTGTTAAGTGCCTCGTTCAACGTATTTAGCAATTGCGTATTATTTTTATTTACCGCCCAGGCGATAGATTCTTTGGTGAGTGGCGTATACAGAGCCATTAAATCGGGCCAGTCTGAGCCTTTAGCTAAATTCCAGCTGGTCGGTGCATCGTGAATAAAAAAATCTATTTCATTGTTCTGTAAAGCAGAAAAACCTTTCTCTGGATTTTGATAGGGTTTAACTTCAGCCTCTGCCGCATATTCTGCAATATATTGCTCGCCCGTCGTACCGGGCTCGACACCGATACGCATCCCTGCACGATACATTGACCGAGGTTGACTTAAGCGAGCAATATCCGCTTTGCGAATAATCGCCATTTGACCAATTTCAAGATAGGGCTGAGTAAAAGCAACTCGCTGTGAACGCTCAGCCGTAATACTCATACCCGACATAATGACATCGATATCACCCTTCTCCAGAGCCGGGATCAGCTCACTCCAGGGGTACTGCTTAAACACGATCTTTGTTTTCAGAAGCTTGCCGAGCTCTTTTGCCGTAGCAGGCTCTATGCCCGTCAATTCTCCGCTATCCATGTACACCAGGGGCCTGTATTCAGCATTAAGACCAATTATTAGCGTCTTACTATCGCCAGCATGTAGCGGCGATAAACCGCTAAATATAAGCGTAAAACAGAGAGAAATAACCTTTGGCCATAATGTTCTGTGTTTCATAATTATTGCACCTTTAATGGAATTAATACTTATTTTAAAATTACGTTTCACTGCCCACTGTAGGTGGCAGCGTCAGTCGTTCTCGAATTAACGCAGATCCAATGCCTTTGTTTGGATATTTTAGTTCGATGCTAACCGAAGCCAGTCCATAGCAATCAACAAACGTCTTATCGATCGTTACTGTAAAAAGACTATCTCCTTTGCCTCGCTCTCACCGCTAGTCGACTGCACCTGACCGATTACACAGGCCTGTTGATAACCTGCTTGACGAAGCGCTTGCAGGCAGCTATCCACTTCATTATCAACGACACTCGCCAACAGCCCACCCGATGTTTGCGGATCGAATAATAGCGGATAAACGGGGTGTTCGAGCCAATTATCCAAATCACGAATAGCGTGTCGTGAATGACTATTTTGTGGCTGCAAGCTACTACTAATACCCTGCGAAAAACAGTGTAGCGCACCATCCAGTAATGGCAGTTCATTCAGTCTAATCGTCGCGCCATTGCCCGATGATTTTAGCATTTCCAACAAATGGCCCAATAAACCAAAACCCGTAATATCCGTACAGGCACTGGCGTGATGCCGGTGAAAAATATCGCCCGCCTGACAATTCGATAATTGCATACCTTCAATTGCCTTGCTAATCCATTCACCTTTAGCTGCCAATTGTGCGTGAGCGGCAAACAGCGTACCGGTACCCAGGGGCTGAGTCAGAATAAGCTGATGGCCCATTTGCGGCTGATTTTTACGGAGTAACTGCTCTTCTTCGCAGGTGCCGTTAACGCTAAAGCCGAGGCTCAGTTCAGCGCCTTCACTGGTATGGCCACCGATTAAAGCGCAGCCATTGTCGTTCAATACGGCCACCGCGCCACTCATAATTTGCAGAAGATCGCGCTCAACAATAGCTTCTGCGGCATAAGGCAAAGTGGCAATCGCCAGAGCGCTGTGAGGCCGAGCATTCATTGCAAATAAATCACTGAGGGCATGCTCAGCGGAAATTTGACCGAGCACATAGGGGTCATCAAGCAACGCACGAAAAACATCGACGCTTTGCAGTAATAGTTGCCCAGCAGGAATTGCGATAGCACTGGCGTCATCAGGACTCTTTAAGCCCAGCACAATCCCATTATGGTCGACCGGCACAATACGCTGCATGACTCGGTTTAATACTGATGCACCCACTTTGGCACCACAACCACCACAGCGCATGGCGGCATTAGTCGTGTCTGCCTGGGATTCACCACTAATCACTTCAGATACAGGAGGAATGGCCCCACCCTCTTTCACCATCGACAATTCACTGAACATACGCATAAAACGCCGGTCAATGCGGTCTTTCAAACGCCACACCCAACGGCCACTGAAGCTGGGGAGATAACTCCCCGGCTTACAGCCAAGGGCCATTTGATCACCACAGGCGAGCAAACTCAGAAAGGTCTTTTGCGGACGAAAGGAACGAAGGGACTGGCCAAGAAGCGCCTTACGTAAATTATCAAACAGAATAGGCCCCTGCCGCACCGCAAAGACGCCTGCCCGTGGACGAGAAAAACCATCTTGTTGTGCAACATCACCAGCGGCAAAAACAAAGTCGTGGCTGCTTGACTGCAAATACTGGTTAACACGGATAAAACCCTGTTTATCAAGGCTCAATTCAGTTTCACTTAACCAGCCAGGTGCGCGCGCATTGGTACACCAGAACAGGTGATCAAACTCAATACTCTTTTTATTATCCCCAATTAAAGCATTCGCGGAGACACTTTCAACCCGCGTGTTAGAGACTATTTCAATATTGTGGGCAGAAAATAACTCAGCAACTTTACGCTGTATTCGTGGCGGATAATTTTCTGGTAAACCCTCGCCTTTCTGAACCAAACAGAACTGTAGCGGCCTGCTAATAGCGACCTCATTATTCAATGAGAAGTGCATTGCTAGAATTAGTTCGACCCCAGCAGCACCGCCACCCACGATAACAATACGCGTTGCAAGATCTTCATCTGTAGGTTTTCTTTCTTCCTGTAGCGATTCTTTTAGAGCTTGCCAGCGAGGGTAAAACGCGGCAATAGGTTTAACGGGTGAGGCAAACTCATCGGCCCCCGGAATTCTCAAATCAGGCTTAATTCCACAATTTATTGAAATAAAATCGAAACCAAGTGGCGTTCGATCTGCAAACATGACTTCTTTCGCCGTTAAATCAATGTCCACTACCGCTGCTTGAATAAAGCGCACATTGGCATAACGACAAAGGCGCGCCAAATCAATATGGGTTTCTTCCATTGAATAGTGCCCGGCAACCAGACCTGGCAACATGCCAGAATAAGGCGTTAGCACTTGCGGTGAAATTAATGTCAGACGTACACCCGGCAACGGTTTCATGGCCCACATTTTCAATACCAGAGCATGACTGTGCCCGCCGCCAATAAGAACCAGGTCTTTATAGTTAGGTGTGGGTATTTGCATTAGCGTATGTCTGCAGTGGTATTTAAGTGAAGGTTGCGGCGTAGGCTGCGAGCCAGAGTATCAACGAGCATATTGAGCAAGGCTGAAGCCAGGATTAATAAGGCGGCACGGTCAAAGCGAAATTCTTCAAAGGCGGAATCAATATAAAAGCCCAAAGTAGCAATACCGAGAATGCCGAGTATCGCGCTCTCACGAATAATCACCTCCCATCGGTAAAACAAAATCGCCATAAATTGCCGAAAAATACGGGGCAACACCTCATAAAAATAGCGGTTAAGGCCTTTACAGGCGTCATCACGTAAGACTATCTGTTCGCCAAAACGGGCCGTTAAATGCGCGACGATGGCACCATTGTGAAGTGCGAGCGCAACAATAGCTGGCAGCATAGATGGCCCCCAAAGTAACAAGGCGACAAAAGCCAATAGATACTCCGGCAAGGTGCGGGCGATAATTAACAGCCCATCGCCGCTGCGTCTTATTACCTGTCCTATTCGTCGGCCAAAAAATAGCGGGGAGCAAAAAGGAAAAACCAACAAAGCTAGTAAGGCCGTAAAAAACAGGGCTATTTGACTCAATACCAGGGTATTACTCAAACCCGGCCAGAGTTGTTGCTGCCATAAAAACACCAACCAGGGGCCAATAGGGTTATCAGTACGTAGAGGCCGGGGGACTATATCTTCAGTAAAAAACTGCGAAATAATTTGCCAATTAAAACTGGCCGTAGGCGGCAGAAATATCAGCGCAGCCAACAAATACAAGGGCAACAAAGCCTTACGTAACCACCAGCGCTGACTGGCGATTAAAAACAACAACACATAAAGTAGGCCAGCCGCTTCACTGTAGAGGCCTTCACTGAGCGATGTTTCTAAATAAAAGCCCAGTGTTGGCAAGCCGACAAAACCCAGCACCACCGTTGAACGCAGTGCGCATTCAAAACGGTAACGGGTGTAATGCCTTAGCGCGGGCCAGGCTAAAGGTAAGGTCGTGTATAAAAACGCACTCAAGCTGCGGCTGTGGAGTAGATGTGCACGGGGATGGGGGCTCGTTTCTTCGTAGAGTTCACCATAGATTTTCGCCAGAGTTCCTGCATAGGGCAAAGCGATGGCGAGCAAGCCCGTGAGTGGCGACAGGCCAAAACATTGGATAAAAATAAGCGCCCAAAATAGCTCATGGATGGCACGCACAAAGGCACAAGAAGCGCGCACCCACCAATGTCGATAAAGCAGTGACAACAAAAAACCAGCAAGCACAGCAAGCGCCATACCTTGCAGGGCAAAACTAAGCGTGTTGGCAAGACCGCTTAACAGCTCTTGATAATCCGGGATCGTTGGCGTAATTAAACCCTGCCCCATGGCCTTTAATTCTAGCCAGGGGCTGGGGCTGATAATTTCAATATCGGCCAATAATAAGCAAACACCCGCCATCAACGCTAAATAAAAACTTGTCGAGCGCAGCGAAGAGGCCCCGCTTTTACCCGGTTTAATTTTATGCATTAAACGATTAACAGAGACATTTTGCATTAACGATAAAGCGCCGCTAATTGCTCCACCTTGAGTGTCGAACTGGGGGCGTCCAGCACAATGGCGCCGTCTTTCAAGCCAATAATGCGATCACAAGTACCCAGGGCCAATTCAACATCATGCAATGCCAGCACCAGTGTTTCGTGTCTTTCCACGATTAACTGTAGTAACTGCTCTGCTTGATAAGCATCGACGGCAGAGACCGGTTCATCACCAAGGAAAACGTTTTGCTGCTGATACAGCGCCCGACCAATCGCGACCCGCTGACATTGCCCCCCAGACAACTTCTCGACGCGGTCAAACACGTGTTTATCCAGTTGTAACAGTGCTGCCAGTTCAGTCACTTCACACAAGGGTTGCGACAGAGGCTTGATTAAATTAAGCAGGTTATAGAGGCTATTGTGGCGCTGCAGGCCGCCCATATAAATATTGTGATAGACACTGAGCATCGGCACCAGCCCCGTCTGCTGAGGGCACCAGGCAAGGGCATCGGGTAATTGCCTGCGTAACGTTGCCAGTAGTGTTGACTTGCCAACGCCCGACTTTCCCACCAGAGCAACCCGTTCACCAGCCGTGATTTTAAGGGAGACATTATTCAGTACAGCCCTACCCTGATAGGACAGTTGCGCGTTGTTCAATAAAAAAACCGTGTGCTGTCCCGCTGCAAGTTCTGGCCCTCTAGCTTTTTGCCCAGGTAGTGAGCTTTGTAAATTAAGCTCAGCGTTCATCGATCAGGCCGATGGCAACAGCCGTCTTGCGGGTGGGCTCATAATCGCTATTCGCCGCACTGATAAAAGCACTGCGGGGGAAAGCTGCTAATAGCTCGGGCTGATTTATCGCCAGTAATGCGGCTTTCACTTTGTCGGAAAAACCCTCGCCCCAACGTTGATCAACATCGCCGCGAATACTCCACTGGTAGTCAGGGTACGGCGGTGTTTGCCAAATGACTTGCACCTGTTGAGGGTCAACCTTCTTCGCCGCGAGGGCTTTTTCCCACACCTTATAGTTAACCGCCCCTACCTCATAAGCACCGCTGCCAACTAAAGCAATAGTGCGATTGTGATCGCCACTAAAACCGACACGCCGAAAACTCTCACTCGGTGCCTTGCCCAGGTGCTGTCGAATATAGTATTCCGGCATCAGGCGGCCAGAGGTTGAGCCCTTGGCACCGAAGGTAAACGTATGGTTCGCTATTGCCAGAGGGAATTGTTTATTTTTTTTATCATTACCATCACCCATGCCATCCAGCAGGCCGCTAGAACGGTGGGCAATAAAATAGGTTTTAAAGAATTGATCTTCGTAGCCCTGAGCAATGGCGCGGCTGCCGGGCACACGCTGGCGGGCTTGCACACCGGACAAAGCACCAAACCAGCCCAGCTGCACCTGATTATTACGAAAGGCCGTGACGGCTGCCGCGTAGCTTTTTACCGGAATATACGTTACCTCAACACCCAGCTGTTCTTGCAGATAGGCGGCGACCTGGCCAAAGCGCTGCTGCAACCGTGATGCATTTTGGTCGGGGATGGCGGTAAAGGTAAAGCTATCAGCCCACGTAGGGCTGACCAAACTGATAGAGACGAGCAGCGCTACTAAAGTAGTCAATAACCGCACGGGCATTCTCCTTAATCATTAGAAAGGTTTTTCAAGGAAGGTAATGAGTTTTCGCTAAGCCATGGAATAAGCCTCCGCCCATTGCAGTAGTTCTGCCCTTTCACCACGAAAAACAACACGGCCTTCGCGCTGCCCTTGTTGGTAGTCGTACATCGGGTCGTAATAATCGGTGAGTAGTAATTGGATGCCCGAGCGAAAACCACGGGCATCGTTGTCGTTTATTAATGCATCTAAGGCTTCACTAAACTCGGCATGGAGTTGTGTAAAACGCTCGCCACCCAGACGCTTACGAATACGGGTGAGATTGCCGAGTATTTGTTCGCGGAATTTTACAGCGCCTTCTTCCTCACCAAATTTTGCGATGTACTGGGGATAGGCCTCGGTAATATAGTCGGCTAGTACAATATCGATACGCTCGGCAATGGGTGTTTCCAGCACGGCTAGCGGGGACTTTTGCATCAGCTCTATAAAGTGCATCGGCAAAGTCACGCCGCCGATCATACGGCCCTCGTCTTCGGCAAAAATAGGCTGTTGATGCTGCGCGCACTGTTTCATTACTGCAATGCTCAGGCTATTTTCAAAATCAATCTGGTTCGGCTGGGCTTGTATCTGTCGACCGAAGGCCGAGCCTCGGTGATTAGCCAGACCCTCTAAATCCAAGGCGTGAGCCAATTTGCGTATCACCAAAGTCTTACCGGAACCTGTGCGACCTGACACTAAAGTTAAAGGCAGGGTCTCACAGTGCTGGTCAAGCTCATCGATCAAAAAACGCCGCATAGCTTTATAGCCACCTGTCACCAGGGGGTAAGCCGTGCCCGCCTCGCCCACCAACTGTTGACTGAGGCGCGAGCGCAAACCACCGCGAAAGCAATACAGATAACCTTCTGGGTGGCGCTGAATAAAGTCCTGCCAGGCGACGATGCGTTGTTCACGAATTTCAGGCGTGGCCAATTGCCAGCCCAGCGCAATGGCCGCGTCCTGCCCTTTCTGCTTGTAACAGGTGCCAACGGCCTCGCGCTGTTTGTCGTCGAGCAGGGGAATATTTTCGCTACAGGGGAAGGCCCCCTTATTAAATTCCACGGGGGCACGCATATCCATCATCGGTACATCGTTGAGGAAGAGTTCGCGGTAGTGCTCAGTATCGGGGCGGGTCGTCATGGGCCGGAATTCTACCTCAGGACTGCATGGGTGAACACATACATCGCAGAGTGCTCCAACAAAAGGTGGTGAACTCAACCTGCAAACGATAATGATTGTTATTTGCATTTAAAAAGTAGGGCGCATATCATTGCAGCCCATTCAAACTCAAGCGACACACATGAAGATCAACTTCCTTTGCACCCAACATAGAAACTGGCTTAGCCATCAACCCGATGAAGCCTTAAAATGCTGCGCAAGATACAGTGAAACTGGGTGGCAACTGAATCAGCAGCAACGCTGGAAAGATGCGTTACCCTACATGGGTTGCGCCTATGAAACGGCTTCTATCATTCTATCAACCGAAGCCCTTGCCCCCGATGATGCCCGCGAGTGGCTAATGCATACATTATCAGGGCTTACACAAACCTTAATTAAGCTAAACCATTTAGAGGTCTGCGAGTATATCTATGAGGGAACAATGGATCTTCTTAGAAAAGAGCCTGCTGATAGCCCAACATCAAAGTTCAATATAACGCGGCAAATTAATCAGCTCGCTCGGGAATTAAGACAATTACGCTACCCAGGGAGTGAAATTAGCACCCCAACCCAACGACTGACACAAAGCCAATGGAGTACCAATGTTCATTGATTTTTTCGAGAATTTTAAACAAGCGCTATGGGAAAGTTAATGCCTGTTAAGTAAATTAATTATTTTTTTTAATGCTACTCAGCCTATCATCATTATAATCTATGCCTTTCTATTATTACTCTTTCTTTTGAACTGAACGCCACCCTTCTTTAATAGGTATCATTCACCTATTTCAGTTAATCAAAAAATTTACACGCGGAGAAAATAATAATGGGCAAACAACGAACCCACATAGAAGCACAGGATCACATCCTGATCATCACCATGACACGCCAGGCAAAACGCAATGCCATTGACGGCGAGATGACATTAGCACTCGATGCTGCGCTTAATCGTCTCGAAGATGAGCCTGACCTTTGGGCTGCCATTATTACCGGCGGGCCTGATATGTTTTGTGCGGGCACCGATATGGCAGCCTCATCAAGTATCCCTACTGAACGCGGCGGTATTTATGGCGTAGTGGGCCGTACCCGCACCAAACCTTTAATCGCAGCAGTCGAAGGCGTCGCCTTTGGTGGCGGATTCGAAGTGGCCATGGCCTGCGACATGATAGTTGCCGCCACCAACGCCCGCTTCGGCTTGCCCGAAGTGAAGCGCGGTCTGGTCGCCACCAGCGGTGCCATCTTTCGCGCCAGCCGCGTGCTGCCACTCAACATAGCCAAGCAAGTGATGCTCACCGGCACCGAGCTTTCACCGGCCGACGGTTATCGTCACGGCATGGTTAACGAACTTTGCGAACCTGGTAAGGCGCTCGAAACGGCACTAACACTGGCTGCACAAATCACCGCTAACTCGCCCGTGTCCGTGCAGCAATCACTGCAGGCCATCGATGCCATTACCTCTGCCGACGATGCTCACGGCTGGGCGCTTACCGCCAAAGCGAAGCAGGTGATTAACGAATCCGCCGACGCAAAAGAAGGGATCGCCGCTTTTTTTGAAAAGCGCCCACCCGTTTGGAAAGGTAACTAACGTACACAAATAGCAGGTCGCGAACAGATGCTGATAGTTTAACCACAGAATTCGCGACCGGTAGGTACTCGCCCGCCTGTTTTACTATGGGATTGCAGAAAGGGACAGTCTATAATGCCCGCCCTTATCTGCCTGTGGATACTCCACACGCTAGCAGGTAAATAAAAGGGGCTATTTGTAAGCCCTCTTAAATAACCCCAGTTAAGTAACCCCAGTCGTTTAGCAAAGGCAAAACATGAGCTACCAATTTATTCGCTATCAGGTTATCGATTCACTCGCCCTGATCACTCTAAATCGCCCCGAAAAACTCAATGCCGTTTCTCTCGGTATGCTCGATGAGTTACACCTCGCCGTTGATGCCGCTCAGGCTGACGAACAAGTGCGGGTTATTGGCATTACCGGTGCCGGTGATAAAGCCTTCGCTGCAGGGTCTGATCTGGCTGAAGTTAAAGTGCGTGATCTCAAAAAAGCACTAGAACCCATTGTTCAGGGCCTGGCGGAAAAGCTTGAGCGCTGTAATAAAGTCAGCATTGCCGCCATTAATGGCATTTGCTTTGGTGGCGGACTCGAAGTTGCCCTGGGCTGCGATTTACGCCTGGCGACACCCAATGCTACCTTTGCCACACCCGAAGGCAAACTCGGCATTATCCCCGGTGGTGGCGCGACCCAGCGCCTGCCCCGTTTAGTCGGCCGCGCATGGGCTTTAGAGATGCTAATTATGGGTGAGCCCATCGATGCTGACCGCGCTCTGCACATTGGTCTTATCACCCGCATGGTCGAAAACGAAAACCTACTACCCGAATTATCACGTATGGCAGAACATATTTCGGCCTTCGCCCCCCTCGTACCTCAGTTTATGAAAGCAATGGTAAATTACGGTATGGAAGGTAGTAGCGCGGCAGGTTTGGCGATGGAAAAATTTGCCCAAAGCGCCCTTTGCAGCACAGAAGATAAAGAAGAAGGGCTCAGTGCCTTCCTCGAAAAACGCACCCCGGTTTGGAAGAAGTAGTAACGCTACTTCTTGTCCTGCAGGCTCATCTGTAACGCTGGCATTTAAATAACGTCAAATACAGCCTGGATCAATAGAGCCCGGCAGGCTCTTAGCGACTCGTTTTGGGGCAAGTATCGTTTTTACCAACGGTAAGCACTGTCCCATCTGAATAAGTGCAATAACGATTACTCCCTTTTATTTTCTGCCTCTTTAAGGGGCCAAAAGTCGGACCACCCTTCCTCTCAAGATTAATGCTAGGCGGGCTACCATTTTTTGTCGGATTTGGGTTTTTCCTGGGGCATCGCTCAGTATGCTTGATGGTTAAAATCCCGCCGTCTGAGTACGTGCAGTAGCGGCTTAAGCCTTTCACCTTATCTGCTTTAAATGTGCCTGCAGGTGCCGAATAAACATCTAATACAAAAAGACTGAAAACACTGAGTAATATTGAAATATACGTTTTGTTCAAAATTTTCTCCTATTACGTTATTAAGGCTGATCCAAAATCGTGCGAACTTGCAGAGCCAGTTCTGATTGCGTGTAAGGTTTGTTTAATAAATTAGCATAAAATTGTGCCTGCTCGTTTTGAGCAACAGCCTTTTTCGTATAGCCAGACGTAAGCAAGACCTTAAGCCCGGGCATCGTTTCTACTGCCTTTTCAGCGAGCTGATAGCCATTTATGCCGCCGGGCATAACAACATCACTGAATAACAGTGCGATAGAAGGCTCTGCAGCCAACGTCTCAAGCGCTTCATTGCCGTCCACAGCAGTCAAAACGTGATAGCCCAGTAACTGAAGTGAATCCTGAGCAAGTGACACTAAACCTGGCTCGTCATCAACCACCAGTATAGTTTCACTACCGGGGGGCAAAATTGTTAACGGAGACTCGGCAGTCTCCACTGTTTCCTCTTGTTCCACAGAACGGGGTAAATAGAGGTGAAAGGTGGTTCCAACACCGGGCTCAGAATAAACATTAATATGCCCTTTGGAGCGTTCAATAAAACCGAACACCATAGCCAAACCCAGGCCAGTACCTTCACCTTCGGGCTTGGTGGTATAAAACGGTTCAAAAATTCTTTCCTGTAGTTCTGCCGGAATACCCATGCCAGTATCACTAATACTGAGCTGCACATAGTCGCCAACAGTAATATTCGGGTATTGGCTGCAATACGCTGCATCCAATGTTGCGTTACGCGTTTCTATTGTTAAACACCCACCACCAGACATGGCATCACGCGCATTGATAATAAGGTTTAATAAAGTGTCCTGAAAATCACCAGCGTTGATATCCGTGAGCCAGAGTCCTCTAGCAAGATTTTCTCCAACCTCTATTTCAGGACTAACCGTCAACGTGGTGAGAATATCCATGCTAGACACGGCTTGATTAATATCAACAGCACTGACATCAACTGCCTGTTGGCGTGAAAACACAAGCAGTTGCTTGGTGACCTTAGCCGCCCGTTCTGCAGATGTTTCAATCGCCGTGAGGTATTTAAGTACTTTCCCTTCTGCAGTAAAGCTATATTTAATCAGGTCAAGATTGCCAATAATAATGCCCAGTATATTATTGAAGTCATGCGCAATCCCACCCGTAAGCTGCCCAATAGCATCCATTTTTTGCGACTGACGCAATTGTTTTTCTATTTTTTTCCGTTCTTCTTCATACTCTATTCGCTCATCAATGGCCGCCTGTATGGCACCAAGCCCCCGCCGAGTAATTAATATTGCCGCGCCCAATAAAGTGATTATCAGCACAAGCATAATAAGCTTTTGCCTATTTTTATGATTCTTAATTTCGCCCATCAGCCCTTCTCGGGCTATCGAATGTAATCGCACCAGCTGACTAAGCGTTTTTTGCATACTGCGTAGCTCGCCATACAACTCCGCACTAGTAACCGAGGATGATAGTGACGCCTTCTTTAAAGTAATAAGTTTAGACAAATTTGCATCAAGTGTACGCAATAACTCATCGAATCGAATGTCTGAAAAACCTTCCTGTAACCTTTGCCCAGCCGCAACTTCCTGCTCGATAATGTAGACAGAAGACTGATTGTTAAAAAAAGGGGTTTTATGCCAGCGGGTGTTGGCTGGTGGCGTTGATATCAAGGCTATTAATATATTCTGGAGTTCATCCGATGCTTTTAAGTAATGCGTTGCACTCGCCAGGTGATATTCATTGGCATACTGCAACAGACGACCTAATACAGCATTGTGCCAGACGAAAAAGCTACTACCGATAAGAACAAAAATGATGACAAGCCCAATCATGTTGTAAACTTGTCGGCGTATAATTGTCCACGGATGCACTTGATCTGTCATTATTGGTTACCCGCTTCTAGCAAGCCAAGAGATAGTGCTATTTTCTTTAGCAAATCAAAGTCATGTACACCTGCGGGCAAAAAACCTGAGCTATGTAAATTGTTTAAAATTTCAACATGTTGCTCATTGGCAGGGTCTAGCGCGAGAAAAGCATTACGAAGTTGTATTTTAATTTTACGCTCAAGCGCACTATGAATAGCCCAGACATAGTCAGGATAAGGCGGTGTTTCCCATAATATTCGTAGCACGTTCAACTCTAAGCGGCCATCCTCAATCATCTCTTTAACAATAATAGGGTTAACAGCACCAAGAGCGACCTCATCATTAATGATGCTATAAACCGTTTCATCATGGGCATTTGAATAATGTACTTTTGAGAAAAACGCTTCTGGCACTATTTGATGATTAGTGTTCAAGAAATGGCGCGGCATCAGATGTCCGGACGTTGAGAGATGGCTACCAAAACTGAATGGCTTGCCCTCCATGTCAGCAATACTTTGCACGGCGCTACCTTCCCGCACCAGAAACCAGCTAACAAAGCGGGTATCGATATCACGCATTACCAACGGTTCAGCACCGTAAAAAGCATTGGCCTGAACAAAACCAAGCCCGCCGAAACGCACCATATCCACTTCATTATTGCCGAAAAGCTGAAGCAGATGACTGTAGTCTGATGCAATAATTAGTTTTACCTCGAGTCCCGCTTCCTCTGCAATATAATCTAAAAGCGGTGAAAACCTCGTCAGCAATCGAGCGGTATTCTGATCGGGCAAAATGCCAACACGCAGTATTGAAGGTGTATACGTCGATCTCTGCAACGGCTGGAAGCTAAAATAGGTAGCACTAGCAGCCACAATGAGTACTGCCAGTACTATTATCCGAACTGACTTCATCGGTACTTCCTTGATCGCATCATCATAAATATTAGCCTGATATCCCTCTAGAAGCCTTAAAATCGTAACTGAATCAACTATAAAGCCACGACTACAACCAGGCTCTAAGCTGTTGATTTTTCATGAAATGGCATCTCCTCACAAGGCAGCCACTTAGGCACTAAAATTAACACGCGGCACCTCATACTGAGCTTGTAAATCCATACTATCTTTTATCAATCTCAAATATACGACAGCCCATGGCATAACTCAATCCAGCAATAAGACACTGCTTATGACGGCATCACACCCTATCTATGCCTTCCTTAATTCTTAGTTAATACCTGATGAATTGAACACCACACAGCGCTATAACAACATCTCTATGTGTAGCAAACTACTCCCATTAATAATGTTAATAAAAGATCACCAACATGAAAATCAATGCAGTTTTAGGCCCAATTGATGTTGAAGGCTTGGGAACCACGTTGATACACGAACACCTAGGCATTGGACAGACAGGTTGGAAGCTTGACCATCAGGACTTTGACCGCAAGAAAGAAGGCGACAAACTCAAAGAGCTACGCGATAAGGGATTACCAGTTTCGTTGACCCCTACCCCATAGAGCTGGGTCGTGACCCTGAATTCGCCGCTGATATGTCAGAGAGTTCAGGCATTCAGATTGTCGCGCTACCCGCTTATACAATGACCTTCAGGGTATTCCCCTCACTTCCCCCTGATGGATACCAGTTGCGACTCGCATCATTCTGTAGTGGTCAAGTAAATCTGGCCACGATTTAGTAGTCAGCCCAGTACAACTGTTCCGCTGTATTTGGACTTAGACCACGGTTATGTCGATGCGGCCGAGTCTGACTGTAATACCCAACCAGATAATCTATCACCGCATACTTCGCTTCGGTAAAACTTCGGTAGCCTAGCTCAGGCACCCACTCCGTTTTCAAACTTCTAAAGAATCTCTCCATTGGCGCATTGTCCCAACAGTTGCCGCGCCGGCTCATGCTTTGCTCAATCTGGTAACGCCACAACTGCTGTCTGAATTT